>JAESGH010000117.1_pt1 | contig 251390 bp, 235 predicted proteins | sample 9269641 | NCBI WGS metagenome assembly JAESGH01 (sample SAMN14515345, study PRJNA621665) | algae metagenome | isolation source: Phormidium tanganyikae FI6-MK23 and co-occurring heterotrophs from granitic... | place: USA: Fort Irwin, California | collected 1998-05-24
CCCGCTCAGCTCCACCATTCCGGTAACAATGCCTTTAGTTAAACTCCCCAGCAAGGCAGATGTATTTTTTTTCTAAGTAATCCTCAATGCCATACTTCGAGCCTTCCCTGCCTATTCCTGACTGCTTCACACCCCCGAAGGGGGCGACTTCTGTCGAGATGAGGCCAGTATTCACCCCCACCATGCCGACTTGCAGGGCTTCGGCGACTTTAACGATGCGGGACATGTCCCGGGCATAGAAGTAAGCCGCTAGCCCAAATTCGGTGTCGTTGGCCAGCGCTATAACTTCGTCCACCGTTTCAAACTTGAAAATAGGAGCAAGCGGCGCAAAGGTTTCCTCGTGGGCTAGTTGCATGTCTTTTGTCGCGCCTATGAGCAGCGTCGCATCAAAAAAGAGTGGCCCAGCTCCGTTGCTCGTCCCACCCACAAGAACTTTTCCGCCCTTATCGAGAGCATCTTGCAAGTGCTCCTTGATCTTGTCGACGCTTGCCTGATTGATCAGTGGGCCGATCCGCACCCCTGCGTCCATGCCGTTCCCGACGCGAAGTTCTTCGATGCGGGCTGCGATTTGCTCGACAAAGGCATCGTGCACAGCGGATTGCACATAGATGCGATTGGCGCAGACACACGTCTGCCCGGCATTGCGAAACTTGGCTGCCAGCGCACCCTCGACCGCTGCCTCTATGTCTGCGTCGTCGAAGACGATGAAGGGCGCATTGCCACCAAGCTCTAGGCTCAGCTTCTTGATCTGATCGGCACCTTGTCGCATAAGGACGCGGCCCACTTCGGTGGACCCGGTAAAGGTGATCTTCGCCACTGTCGGATTGTTGCAGATTTCCAATCCAAACCCGCGGCTGTCCGTAGTCGTGATCACGGAGAACAAGCCGTCCGGCAATCCCGCGCGTTCGGCGAGCCTGGCGATTGCAAGCATCGAAAGTGGCGTTTCGGCTGCAGGCTTGGCTACCATCGAACACCCTGCCGCGAGAGCCGGAGCCACTTTTCTCGCAATCATGGCGTTTGGAAAGTTCCAGGGCGTAATAGCTCCAACGACTCCTACTGGTTGCTTGATTACCGTGATCCTGAGGTTTTCGGCGTAAGCGGGAATAACATCCCCGTAGATCCTGCGCGCTTCTTCAGCGAACCACTCGAGGTAGGCTGCGCCATAGAGAATTTCGCCTGTGGCCTCGGGCAGCGGCTTGCCTTGTTCTGCCGTCAGAATACGGGCGAGGTCGTCGGCGCTCTCGATCCAAAGCTTGTGCCAAGCCTTGAGCACATCTGAACGCAACTTCGCTGTCTTTCGCGCCCAGTTCTTTTGGGCTGCTGCCGCCGATGCGATAGCAGCTGCCGCATCGGCAGGGCTGAGATCAGGCAGAGTTGCGATTACTTGGCCTGTAGCAGGATTTGTCACCTCGAACCGGCGGCCATCGCCGGCTTCATGCATCCAGCCATCGCCGACTTTTGCAGCATCGACCAAAAGGGCAGGATCAGACAGCGAGGCTAGCAGGCCTTGATCTAGAATTTTGCATCTCCCAGCATTGGTCCAACCATCTTGCGAACACAGCGCCTTTCACAAGGTCGGTCGGCGTGCCCTATCCATGGTTGATCATGACGTGGCGCACCGCCGTATAATCTTCCAATGCGTAGGACGACATGTCCTTGCCATAGCCCGATTGCTTGAGCCCGCCATGAGGCATTTCGTTGACCAGCATAAAATGTGTGTTGATCCAGGTACAACCATACCGCAGTCTAGAAGCTGTTTGCATGGCCTTGCTGATGTCCTTGGTCCAGACCGATGAAGCCAGGCCATAGTCACTGTCATTGGCCCAAGTGACGGCATCCTCGGGTTCCTTGAACCGCGTGATCGAGACCACGGGGCCAAAAACTTCTCGACGAACGATTTCGTCCTGCTGCGTCGCTCCCGCGATGACGGTGGGTTGGAAGAAAAAGCCAGATTCACCTGCAGCCTTACCGCCTGCCGTGATCTCAATATGAGATTGCTCGGCAGCACGTTCGACAAAGCTCGACACCCGGTCACGCTGGCGCTGGGAGATCAGGGGGCCGATCTCATTGAGCGTGTCATCGGGGTTATTCAGTTTGATGGTGGAAGCGGCAGAGCTGAGATCGGCCACCAACTTGTCGTAGATCTTCTCGCCGGCATAGACGCGGCATGCCGCAGTGCAGTCCTGCCCTGCGTTGTAGTAGCCGAATGCACGAAGGCCGGAGACAACGGCTTGCAGGTCCACATCGTCGTAAACGATGACCGGCGCCTTGCCCCCTAGTTCCAGATGGGTTCGCTTCACGGACTTGGCGGCAGCCTGCAACACCTTCTTCCCCGTGGCTACGTCACCCGTGATCGAAATCATGTCGACCCCGGGATGGTTGATCAACGCATTGCCCACAGTGTCGCCGCGCCCAAGCACAAGATTGACAACCCCCTCCGGCAGAATTTCTGCCATGGCTCTCACCATTTTCAAGGCGCTTAGCGGTGTTTGCTCGGACGGCTTGAAGACGACCGTATTGCCACCCGCGATTGCTGGAGCGAGCTTCCAAGCCATCATCATCAACGGGTAGTTCCAAGGTGCAATGGAGCCGACAACGCCGATCGGATCACGGCGGATCATTGACGTATGCCCTGGCAGGTATTCTCCGGAGATCGTTCCAGTCATGGATCGAACCGCGCCCGCAAAGAACCGGTAGCAATCCACAATGGCAGGAATCTCGTCGTTCAACACTGCATTAATAGGCTTGCCGCAGTTGAGCGCCTCCAGCGCGGCATAAGCCTGGGCATCCTTCTCGATCGCCTCGGCGATCCGCAACAAATAGCCTGACCGCTGGCCGGGCGTCGTCCTCGACCACCCTGAAAATGCCGCTTTAGCTGCGTTTACAGCGGCATCGATCTGGCTTGGCGACGCTTCGGGAAGGCGGAGGATTTCCGCTCCATTCTTGGGATTGAGGATAATCTCGTCAGTTTCGGTTCCCGCTTCAAAGGCGGAGCCGATCAGCATTTGTGTATCCAAGATTTCCTCCTCGTTATTTACCGCTGCCAGCTATGCGGTCGCCGTCGCGGGTTAGGTAAAAGGCCAGCAGAATAGGGAGTGTGGTCACTAACACTACAACGAGCGCGACCACATTGGTGACTGGACGCTGGCGTGGTCGAACCAATTCCTCCAGCATCCAGATGGGCAAGGTTTGCTGTTGACCTGCGGTGAACGTGGTTACGATGACTTCGTCGAATGAAAGCGCAAAGGCCAGCATGCCCCCGGCGAGCAGCGCTGTTCCGATATTGGGCAGGATAACATAGCGGAACGTCTGGAACTGGTTAGCACCCAGATCCATGGATGCTTCGATCAGTGAATTGGAAGTCCGCCGAAAGCGGGCTACGGCATTGTTATAGACGGTCACTACGCAGAACGTCGCGTGCCCGATAACGATGGTCCAGAAGGAGAAAGGGATATCCGTTATACCAAAGGCGGACCGCAAGGCTATGCCCGTGATGATACCTGGCAGGGCGATGGGCAGAATGACCAGGAGCGAAATAACCTCTCTGCCGAAGAATTTGCTGCCTGAAACAGCCGCAGCACACAATGTCCCCAAGACCAGAGCGACGATAGTGGAGACGCTGGCAACCTGTACCGATAGCGTCAGCGCTTGCCACACGTCGGCACGACCCCATGCCACGCCGAACCATTGGAGAGTAAACCCGGGCGGCGGCCACCGATAGGTGCGTTCCTCGGTGGTAAACGCATAAACAAAGATCAGCAGCAGCGGCACGATCATGAATGCCAGTCCTGCCCCAGCGGCCAATTTTAATAGCCAAGGTGCCCGCGGCGCATCAGAGTGCATCAAACGCTCCTCGGCGCTTGGCCATCCAAAGATAGAAACCCATGATGATGATCGGCACGACTGAGAAGGCGGCAGCCAACGGGATGTTACCGGCCGTTCCCTGATGAGCGTAAACAGCCTGACCGATGAAAAGCCTGGAGGAGCCGACGATCTGGGGAATGATGTAGTCGCCCAGGGTAAGAGAGAAGGTGAAAATCGAGCCGGCAATGATTCCCGGTAGGGCTAACGGAAAGGTCACGTGCCGGAATGTCTGCCAGGGGCTGGCGCCCAGATCGGCGGACGCATCGGTGAGATTGACCGGTACGCGCTCCAGAGCCGCCTGGGTCGGCAGGATCATGAACGGCATCCAGACATAGACAAAGACCAGGAAGGTGCCCGTGTAGCTGGTGGACAAGGACCCGCCGCCAATAATCGGAAGCGCAAGATAGGCGTCCAGGGCACCAGTTAGGCCGAGCCGTTCGACCAGCCAGTTCAGGATACCTTCCTTGGCGAGGATCAGCTTCCAGGCATAGATCTTGACCAAATAGCTCGACCAGAGGGGCAACATTACAGCCAGGTAGAATAAGGCCTTCCATTTGCCCCGGGCATAGCGGGCCGCCATGTAGGCGATTGGGAATGCGATGATTGCTGAAGCGAGGGTAACGATGCCCGCCATCAGAACCGTTCGAATAATGATGTCGAGATTGGCCGGCCGGAACAGTTCGCCATAAGTTTTGAGGGTCAGAACGTCATAGTCGACGAGGCCGGAGAACTCATCGATTGCGTAGAAACTCTGCAGCAATAACGCCACGAGCGAACCGACATAGATGACACCGAGCCATAGGAGCGGTGGCGCGAGCAGCACAAAGAGCAACAGGTTCGGGCGCCGCCAGAACAGATCGGACAAGCCGGCTAATACGCCGACATGCCGGACTTCTCGGGATATGGTAACGACACTCATTGGATATCGTCCAATTGGTGCAGTGCTGAAGGCGGAAAGCCTATCGTCACTGTGGCCCCTTCTTGAGGTACCGCTGTTCCAGAGGAAAGCACTGCATGGATGCGTTGGGTGCCGCATTCAACGGCTACCCTCGTCACTGCACCAAGATAGTTTCGTGACACAACTGTTCCGGTGAAGGCCGGTGCGCCTGCTCCAAGGGTCAATGTCACGGCCTCCGGCCTTACACTGGCCCAACAGGACATGTCACTGACAGCCCTGACGAACTCGGGTGGCAGGACGTTCGAGGATCCGACAAAGTCTGCCACAAAACGGGAGCGTGGCTTGAGGTAGATATCCTGAGGCGTGCCCACCTGCATGATCTTGCCGCTGTTGAAAACAGCGACGCGATCAGCCATGGACATGGCTTCACCTTGATCATGCGTGACAAAGATAAAGGTAATGCCGAGCTGCCTTTGCAAGCTCTTTAGTTCTTCCTGCATCTGCTCGCGGAGCTTGAGGTCGAGCGCACCGAGCGGCTCGTCCAACAGCAACACCTTGGGCCTGTTGATCAGTGCTCGTGCAAGCGCAACTCGTTGACGTTGACCCCCGGACAATTGCCCAGGGCGGCGCGTCCCATACCCTCCAAGCTTGACCATTTCCAATGCCGCTTCAGCTTGAGCGTAGCGTTGGCTTCGTTCAACTTTGCGCAGCATCAGCGAATAGGCGACATTGTCGCGGACATCGAGGTGCGGAAAGAGCGCGTAGTCCTGGAAAACGGTGTTCACATTGCGTCGGTAGGGCGGGATGTTCTCAGCCCGAGTGCCAAAAATGGAGATTTCACCTTCACTCGGCTGCTCAAACCCGGCAATTACCCGCAGGCAGGTCGTCTTGCCTGATCCCGAGGGTCCAAGCATGGCAAAGAACTCGCCCTCGCGAACGTCCAGTTCGACCTGATCAAGCGCCACAACATCACCGAAGCGGCGTGTCAAAGACTTGAGGGAAACAGCAGAGGTCATAGGGCAACTGATCCTTGGGACAGCGGAGCAAGTTCCGCTGTCCGTTTGCTCAAGGCAGGAAAAGGCGAAGCTGGTTACCTGAAGGGCCTAGCGCCCTCCTATGACACCGACATAGTCCGAGACCCAGCGGTAATACGGCACACACTCGCCAGTGGAACATAGGGCTGTCGGCGTGCGCCAGAACTTGATTTTGTCAAAGTTCTCGTAGCCATTGTTGGCGCAGCCGGTATCACCCAGCAATTCATTGCCGGTGCAAGCGGCGGGAACAGATGGCACTGTTCCGAACCAAGCCGAAACGTCTCCTTGCACTTTGGGCGACAGCGAATGCTCCATCCACATATAGGCGCAGTTTGGATTTGGGCTGTCGACATGCAGCATGGTTGTATCGGCCCAGCCGGTGATACCTTCTTCGGGGAAAGTAGACGCCACCGGAGCTCCGCCGGCTTTAAGGACATTGACCATGAATGGCCAGGAACTGGACGCCACAACCCCTTCATTGGTGAAATCATCCATCTGGATGAAGGCATCGTGCCAATAGCGCCCAACCAGGGTCCGCTGCGTTCGCAACAGATCGAGCGCCGCGGCGTACTGCTCTTCATTGAGTTCGTAAGGATCCTTGATGCCAAGTTCGGGCTTGTGCGTCATCAGGTAAAGCGCAGCATCGGCCACATAGATCGGGCCGTCATAGGCTTGCACGCGACCTTCATTGGACTGGCCATCGGGAAGGTCCATTTTCTCAAAGACCACGTTCCAGCTTGCTGGCGGTGTGTCACCGAACACTTCGGTATTGTACATCAGAACGTTTGCACCCCAGACGTACGGGGTTCCATAGTGGACGCCATCCACGGTATGCCACGCGGATTCCTGAAGGCGAGGATCGATAGTGGACCAACTCGGGATAAGAGCGGTGTTGATCGGCTGAACACGGTCACCCGCTATCAAGCGCAGGGACGCGTCACCCGATGCGGTGACCAGATCAAACCCGCCCTCGTTCATCAACGCGACCATTTCATCGGACGTAGCGGCGGTTTTGACTGAGACCTTGCAGCCACTTTCCTCCTCGAAGCTGGTGACCCAGTCATAGGCCGGATCGGTCTCGCCACGCTCGATATAGCCTGCCCAAGCAACGATGCTGACCTGGCCTTCTCCATCGCCAAGTGCCTGCAACATTTCCTGCGCGGTGACCTGGCCGGCAAACAACACAGCCATGGAGAGGGCCGTACCTGTCCTCAGTATCGATCTCATCGAAGTCTCCCTGTTCCCCAAAACCTTCGACGGCCCTGCAAGGCCATCGCGCTCGGGAGCGGGCGCGGAGCGCTAGGCTCCCTTGTGACAAGATTATGATCCTTGTTAAGTTTCGCAAACGCATTGTTTAGATTGGACCTATCGGAAAAACCGATAGCACGTCAGGTACGGCTACGAGGATGATTGGCTTGTCCCATGGCAATGAAGTCCCGAGCCGGACGAGGCAGTTGCGAGCCCTTGCGCCAAACCATTGCGACTTGCACCACGGGAAGCGCTCCTGCGACGTCCCGGCTCTCGATACGATCCCCTTCCAGCGACCAAGGCCGGTAGATCAAGTCAGGCAGGATTGCCAATCCTGCTCCGGTGGCGACGAGGCTGCGAACCGCCTCCACCGATCGGGTTCGGAATGCAACCTTGGGGCGAGCTCCAAACGCTGAAAGGAGCTTGCCCGTATATTCTTCCGTTTCATCCACGGTCAGCATGATCAGCGGCTCTTTTGCGATATCGGAGAGCTCGATAATCTCGGCGCCGGCAAGGCGGTGCCCCAATGGCAACCACAAACGATAAGGAGAAGTCTCGAATATCTCTGCCTGAAGTGCGACGCGGTCGCGCATGTTGGCGATGACCATGACAGCAACATCGAGTTCACCGCCGATGAGAAGATGTTCGAGGTAATCCCCGTTATCCTCGATGGCTGTCACGGAAACCGAGGGTTGCGCGCGCCGGTAGCGGGCCAGGAGATCGGAAAGGATGTACCCTGCCACCAGGGACGTGACACCCAGGTGCAAGGCGCCACCAGATGCTTGCGTCTCGTCGGCAAAGCTGCGACGTGCATCGGAGACGCTTCCTAGAATACGTGCTGCGTGCCGGTAAAAGTGGTGTCCACGATTGGTGATGAACAACCCACGGCGATGACGCTCAAAAAGGGCGACACCCAAATCTTCTTCCAAGTCCTTGATAGCGTCTGTTACCGCTGACTGCGACACAGAAATCGCGTGCGCCGCACCCGACACAGTTCCTGCTTCGCAGACGGCAACGAAGTACTGAAGCTGACGCAGGGTAAAGGCCATAAGTGCCAGATTATCCACTTTAGTTGGTCTCAACCTGCAACTTACCAGAACAAGGGCATGATCGTCAGGCCTCGTTCTCCTAAGAGGATGTTGCTTGTGAAAGTGCAGGGAACCAATGCCCTCGCCATTTGCACAATCTTTAAACAACAACACAGCTTGAAACTACATGTCGGCAGAATAACCGGCGCATCCAGTCTTGTACTGTGCCGCTTATTTTTAATCAGCCAATCCGCCTATTTGCCATCGACGGAAAGCCGGGCACCGGACTTTCGCGATCTGAACACATCGGAGATGCACTTTTGTGAGTGGTTGAGAGACCGACTAAACTTGCAGTGACGAGTTCGACGATCCCGACGTTGCCAAGGCTCAGGGGCAAGCCTGATGGCTTCTGGCTTCATTCTATCAGGAGAAGTGCCGGAGCTAGGCGTTGGTCACGCGCTACCGCGCAAAATCTTAGCCATGGGCTTACCCTTGGCTAGCTCATCAACAAGTTTATCAAGATAGCGGATTTCCCGCATAGTTGGTTCTTGGATGTCTTGCACCCGGACGCCACAAACAACACCGGTGATAAGGGTGCGATATTTGTTCATGCGCGGTGCTTCCGCGAAGAACTCCCTGAACGTCGTTTTGTCAGACAGCACTTGTTCTAGGCTGGACTCGCTATGCCCCGTAATCCAGCAGATGATCTCGTCAACTTCGGCTTTGGTTCTGCCCTTCCGTTCAGCCTTGGCCACATAGTGTGGGTAGACACTTGCGAAGCTCGTACCGAAGATGCGGTGGTTGCTATCTTCCATTGTAAGTCTGCCGGAACCAACATTGCCTCCGCTTACCAATAGAGCGTTCTGAAACGAAGCGAAAGCTGCTCGCCACTCCGTTTTATTTGTTTGCCGCTGTTGCTCGAAGATTTTGAAGCGGACGATTATTAACGAACAGCGGCGTTGGCTTTGCGCCTATTCCAAAAGCATCTGCTTGATAGCCGCATCTACCCCGATCCTAGACACTGCTATGCTCTAAGCGCCAATTTGTTTGTTGCCCGTGGTTGCCAGCATCTGTTTAGAAGCTTAGCTCTCTAGCCGCTCCGTTTTCAGCCAGTGCGCCTCTAGCGCCGCTCGGAACTTGTCCGGCATGTCGAAATTGGCGCAATGACCGCCTTTGGGAAGGTCGATCTGCTCGAAACTTGGACGATTGGTAAACTTCCCAATATCCCTGCACAGACCCAAGTTAACCGCATGGTCCTTACCACCCCTTAGTACGAGCAACGGCTGATCATAGGCGAGGGCGTTAGCCACGAAGTCGTAGTTTCGGACATTGGACGCGATAGCGGCACCCGCAGCGACGTTGAACTGCTTTATTGCAACTTCAATAACCCTCCGGCCGCTCGGATTGGCCGTCGTGCTACGGGCGGTCAACCAAGCTGTAATGTATGCGCCTGGCAGGAACGATAGGCGGAGCAGCTGAACCACCTGTGCCGGCAGGTTCATTGAAAAGCAAGTGCCGAATATGGCAAGGCTGCGCACACGCGCGACCTGAGGCGTTCCCAACAACCAGAGCGCCAAAATACCACCAAGCGAATTGCCAACCCAGTGCACTTCACTGACCCTGGCATGATCAAGCAGATCGACTACATCACCTGCCATGGTTGAGATGGCGAACTCAGTAACGGCAATTTGGCGGTCAGGCACACCTGACAAGCCATGCCCGCGAAGGTCGGGAACGAGCACGCGGAAACCCCTGTCCGCAAAGTAGAGTGCCTCGTGGTGAAATTGTAAGCCGGACGAGGCAAGGCCATGTACCAGCAAAACATCTGCGTGAGCCGTATCTTTCGGCAAATATTCCGAATAGGTCAGCCAAACGCCCGAGGCGGTCTGTACTCGATGACGGTTGATCTTGAATGCATCGGTCGTCAACGTGCCCTCCGGCATGCTTTGGCACTTCAAGAGAGTTAGGAGAGTACGCGGCACGCCGCAAGTCGGTTACACTTGGAGAGAGCGCAGCAACATTGACTTGCCCTATAGCCACGGGTGTGTGTTCATGTGGGCGATAGTTTCACTGCCTGAACATCAGCCATTTGCTTACCAGAATCGAGCCGTCCGGTTGCTAAGGGCTCGGTGCTGCTGAGCGCCTTTGGTTGCTCTGCAGTCTGCCGTGAACACTTGAAAACTGTGTCTAACGGAAACAAATTGGCTAGCCGGCGCCGCTGTTACCAAGCAGACAGCGGGACAGACGCACACCGGTGCTTGATACTTGCGGCCGGCTTCACCTGTCTTGAGTCGATTGCCTACAGGATAAGAGACGAACGCCAGTCTTTGACTATCCGGGCTCCAAGAGTTGACGTTGATCGTTCCCTGTCCCCCAAAGAATGTGGCTAGGTCGCGCTGCTCGCTGCCAATGGGTGTCATCAAGCGCAGATACACCTGCTTGTCGGGCGGATGTCCAATAGTGCCTTCTGGATAACTGAGATAGACGACCAGCTTTCCATCTGGCGAAACATGAGGGAACCAGTTGACGCGGCTATCAGAGGTCAACTGCTCAATACCGCTTCCGTCAGTGCGCATGCGAAAGATTTGCGCGTGCCCGCGCTGGCTCGCCGCCAGTTCTGAATTGAAATACAGCCACTGACCGTCGGGCGAGAACTCCGGTCCATCATTCGGCACAGAAAAGCGCGTGAGCCGCGTATCTGGGCCGCCGGCGCTGGCAGTGGTAAAGATGTTGACCATGCGCTCGCCTTCTGGCTGCTCCACGGCCACATAGGCAAGGGTCAGGCCGTCGGGCGAGATACCGTGCAGATAGTAATGGTGTGGCGTCGGATGATCGTTCGACACCCGACGCGCAGACCCGCCGACCATCGGCACCGCGTAGAGATGTCCATCGTCAGAGCTGACATAGATCGTCGTGCCATCAGGCGAGAGCACATGGTCGTTGTTGAGGTCCTTGAGAGTTCCGGTATCGATATGCTCCAGCTCATCACCCTCCGGGCTGATCTTGAACAATCGCCCGCCGGCATTAAACACCAGCCAATTGCCGTCAGGCGACCAGTTCGGCGCCTCGATGACTTCTGACGCTTGCAGGATTACTCGGCGAAAACCGACAAGATCAATAATCTCCAGGAGCGATTGCTGGCCCGGCAAGAGGGAACGACCACGGCGAGGAAATTGGAGCGTCATCTGATCTCGCTTCAAATAATAGTCTTCAACAGGACAATTCGCATCGAACCAAGCCTTAGAGTCCCAGCGCTTTAATGTGCTCGATAGAGCGATTGGCGAAGGCTAGCCAGTCGCTTGGGTTGTCATGCTCGGTGACGATGTGGTCGGCTTTTGTTTTGCGGAATAATGGAACCAAGGACGCCCAGTCTATGATGCCATCACCTGTCGCAACCCAGCCATCATCTTCCTTGGTGCCAAGCGGAGCGGTGTCTTTAGTCTGGATGGCAATAATCCTATCGGCGAACCGCTCGAGTTCGGCGGCAGGATCGGCTCCAGCGCGTACAATCCAACCGCAATCAATCTCGAACTTGACCTTCGAGCTGCCCGCTTCAAAGATATGGTCGATTGGCCTTGACCCATCAGGCAGCGGCACAAACTCGAAGTCGTGATTATGCCAGGCAACTTGTAGACCAACTGTATCGGCCAGTTCCGCGCCGCGCGCCAGCTTTTTGCCCAAGCCCTGCCAAAAGCTAACTGTCGGCCGGCGCTCCTCGGCGCTGACATAGGGCGGGATGAGATACTTTGCGCCTAATATACTCGCAATGTCGATATAGCGCTGTGGTTCGCCGACAAGACCGGCAAGCGGCATATGAAAGCCGAAGCATTGGAGCCCGGCGTCATCCAGCGCCCGCCTAAACGCACCTGGATCATCCTCGTATGCCGGCAGCCACGGCTCGATAGCGTCATACCCCATGGCCTTAAGCTTCGGGAATTGCGCAAATAGTGGCGGGAAATTGCGCGAGGAGTAGAGTTGGTAGGCAACGGGATAATTCACCGGCGCGCTCCAGGAAAACTCGAGTAGCTCCGGCCGATCGCCGGAGCCAAGTTGAGGATCAGCCAGCAGGCTGGGCTTCCTTGTCCTTGTCGAACTCGAGCAGTTCGACCATCACGCCAAGCTTGTCGACGGTGTCGTAGTAAGCGTAGCGCCCATGCGAACCGTCGAACTCGCCACGTTGCAATAACTTGTGACCCTTGCCTTCGAGGTATGCATGCCGGTTGGTCAAATTACGGGTGCGGAATGCAATGTGATGGCATCCAGGACCCTTCTGCTCCAACAGGTCCCGCCAAGCGCTCTTCTCCGGACCGGGCTCCAGAAATTCGACATCGATGTTGCCGAACTTAAACATGCGGATTTTGCATCCTACCGACGCAGGCATACCGTTATAGATCGCGTTGGCCTCTTGGGGATCGGCTGCCTTGCCCATCGGCGGTATCGGTTTGCCCGTCAAATCCGAGAACCACTGAGCGGATTTGTCCACATCATCGGTAACGAAGCAGATTTGCATGACTTCGTCTTCATCAAGCAGGCGCTTGTCCATTTTTATCATTCCATGGATGAGGAGACCGGCGGCCTGCCACATTTGGCGAGCCGCCGGCCGGGAGGATACTTAACCGAGAATAGTCTCGTAATTGTCCTTCATCTGGGCAATCGCATCATCGATTGTCATTGAGGGGTCGGACCAATAATTGAACACCACTTCCCAGATTGAATTCTGCCAGTCGGCATCGGCGGTGTTGTGCGGATTTTGCACCTGGCGCGCCGGATCCGACAGGATGTTCAAAACTTCGGTAGAACACGCATCAAGCGCACCTTCGGGGGCATCCAGCCGCACTGGCGTTGACCCCTTTGCAGCTGAGAAATCCGCCTGCACTTGTGGGTCGAGCACCACGGAGGCAAAGTCGAGCTCGGCATTGGCTGTCTCTTCGGGAACGCCACCAAGTAAGCCCCACGCATCAACGGTCGCGACAACTGCCTTGGCGCCAGGGATCTGGATACAGCCGAAATCTGCTTCCGGTGTCTTGCCGGCAGCAAACCACTCACCCTTCATCCAATCCCCGTGAATCTGCATCAACGCGCGCCCGGTGATGACCTGAGCCGTGGTTTCATTCCAGGGGCGGTTCTGCGCTTCGGGGCCCGCCTCATTGGCAAACAGGCGCAACGTCTCAAGCGTTTGTCGGAACGCCGGATCGTTCAGCGCCTCGGGGTCGGGGTTCTCGCCGTAAATTCGGCTGTAAACCTCTGGGCCTGCAACAGCGGCCGTCAGCGCATGCAGCAGATAGCCTACCTGAAACGGCTGGCTTCCCACCGCCAGCGGCGCATAACCCGCTTCGCGAATTTTGTCGAAATCAGCAAACATCTGCTCGAGCGATGTCCAAGATGCGGGATCAACGCCGGCAGCTTGTGCCACTTCCTTGCTGTAATAAACCATGCCGTCGATATGGAGCGCAGTGGGGATCTTCATGATCTCGCCGTCGACGCGGATCGAAGCCTGCACCGCAGCGGGCAACTGATCGACTAAGTTATTCTCTTCATACCACTGGGTCAGCGGGAACCCCATTCCCAGGCCGGTAATGTCGCGGTAAACGCCTGGATTGGCCTCAAGGAACACGTTAGGCGGCTGACCGCCAGTGATCAGGCTCATTAGATTGACGTTCGAACCCGTATTGTGCGGAATGGCAATGTCTGTCCAGGTGTGGCCCTTGCCTTCAAGCCCGGTGCGCAGCACGTTGAGCGCTGCAACTTCGGCTGCGGACGACCAGCTGTGATAAACCACAAGATCTGCGGCTATCGCTGGGGATGCGGCGGCTCCCAGCATCAGGCTGGCGAAGGTGACGGCTAGTACTTTTCTAAGCATGTCTCTCTCCCTTTGTTGTTACATCCGCTGCCCGGTTCGGGCGTCGAACAGATTGGCCTTGCCTTTAGCGAAACCCACTGAAACCACCTGCCCGATCTGCAGGCCCGCCGCTGTTGCGGGGTCCAGCCGGATGGCCAAAAGGTCATTTTCAAAATTGAGGTAAGCGCTGGCGTCCGGTCCGGTCCTCTCGGCATACTGCACCGGCATGTCGAACATCCCTGCAACCGGGACAGAGGTTGTTCCCGGTGGTAAGAAGTGCTCCGGCCGCAACCCGACGATAATCTCGGCCCCATTAACCGGGGCAGTCTGAAATGGGTAATCAGATACATCGAGCCGCCCGCCTGAAGCGAAAACCACTTCCATTGTGCCGATCGCAATTGCCAGCTTTGCCTTGCGCAAGTTCATTGCTGGCGAACCGATAAAGCCCGCGACGAACAAATTCGCCGGCCGCTCATAGATTTCGTCGGGCGTACCGAACTGCTGGATCACGCCCCCATTCATCACGGCGATCTTAGTCGCCATGGTCATGGCTTCGATCTGGTCATGTGTGACATAGACGATGGTCGATTTGAGCTCGTCATGCAGCTTCTTGATCTCGAGCCGCATTTCAGTACGCAACTTGGCGTCTAGATTGCTGAGCGGCTCGTCGAATAGGAACACGCCCACATTCTTGACCAAGGCGCGCCCGATCGCCACGCGCTGGCGCTGCCCGCCCGATAGCTGGGCCGGTTTGCGTTCGAGCAAGGTTTCGATCTGCAAGAGCTTGGCGGCCCAGGCGATGCGGCGGTCAATTTCCTCCCGGGGCAGTTTGGAGGAAACAAGGCCAAATTTGAGATTGCCGCGCACCGTCTTGGTTGGGTAAAGCGCATAGGACTGGAAAACCATGGCAAGGCCCCGGTCCTTGGGATCAAGATCTGTGACGTCCCTTTCCCCGATCATGATCCGCCCATCAGTCACATCGAGCAACCCGGCTAGCAGATTGAGCAGCGTCGTCTTTCCACAGCCGGAAGGTCCAAGCAGAACGAGGAAGTCACCGTCTTCTACCGACAGGTTAAGATCGTCGAGCACCGGCATGTGCCCATATGTCTTGGTGATGTGTTCGAAGCTCACGCGTGGCATGGATCGATCAACCTTTGATGGCGCCGGCAGTGATGCCCTGAACGAAGAGCTTGCCGACAAGGAAGTAGATGACGAGCGGGGGAATAGCCGTGAGCAGCGCTGCCGCCATGTTCTGGTTGTAGGCAACGGTGCCGGTCGAGATCGTGACCAGATTGGCAAGGTTCACCGTCATGGGCTGGCCGTTGAAGCCGCCGAAGGTCACTCCGATGAGATAGTCGTTCCAGATCGAAGTGATCTGCAGGATCAGCACAACGATCAGTATGTTGCCCGACATGGGCAGGATTTCGATGAAGATGCGCCAGAAGGATCCTGAATCCATCACAGCCGCGCTCATGATCTCCTGCGGAATGTCTTTGTAGAAATTGCGAAAGATCAGCGTGAGCACCGGCATAGCGAGCACGGCATGGATGATGGCGACGCCCCAGAGCGTTCCGTAAACCTTCAAGCTCGACGTCATCGAGATCAGCGGAAACATGATGATCTGGAAGGGTACGAAGGCACAGATGAAAAGCAGGAACAGGAACGGCCCTGCCCAGCGCACATGCCAAAGGGCCAACGCATAGCCAGTAACCATGCTAAGTCCGATCGACAGGACCAGCGAGGGCAGCAAGATCGCAACCGAGTTCCAGAAGCCGACTTTGAGTCCGTTGCAATTGATGCCTGAGCATGCGCGGTTCCAGGCATAATCCCATGCCTCAAGCGTGAAGCTTGTCGGCAGCGAAAAGATCGCGCCTTCCCGAATTTGCTCCATGGTCTTGAACGAAGTCACCACCACATAAAGGGGCACGGCGAAGAACAAGGCGCAAATGGTCAGGAAAACCAGGACTGTAATCGATCGCCCGGTAATGCGCTTTTTTGCGCCGTGGGAAAAAGGGCGCGCTACGCACCGCTACTTCACCACCAATTGCCTTCTGCGCCACTGTAAGGTCGGTCATGATGTGACCTTCGCGCGGCGACGCTGTTGCCAGGCAGTAATGAGAACCAGTGGCAGGAACACGATGGCAGTGATCACCAGCATCATCACGGCGGCGGCCGACGCAAAGCCCAGATTGCCCTTGGCGGTGAGCGCGTTGATGGTGAAATAAGCCGGCACAAAGGTTGATTGACCGGGCCCGCCATTGGTCATGGCGACTACGAGATCATAGGATTTGATCACGCCAAGGGAGAGCAGGATTGCGCAGGTGATGAAGGTAAATTTCATCATGGGCACAATGATCTCGGCATATAGGCGCCAAAGCGGAACCCCGTCCAACTTTGCCGCGCTCCAGATTTCTGAATTGATGCCTTTGAGCCCGGCGAGCATCAGCGCCATGTAGAAGCCCGAACTCTGCCAAACTGAGGCGAGAATGATGCCGTACATAGCCGTTTCCCCGCTCGCTAGCCAGCTGAAGCTAAGGCCCGTCAGCCCAATGTCATGCAGAAAATTCTCGATGCCCATTTCTGGATTGAACAGCCAGCGCCATGCAGCCCCGGTGACGATGAGGGAAATGGCGAGCGGATAAAGGAAAACTGTGCGGAAGAAACTTTCGCCACGCTTTTCACGATCGATCATTGCCGCCAGAATGAAGCCGAAAACAATGGCGAGTGCACTGCCAAGCCCCAGGACGATAAGGTTCTGCAGCGCGATCTGCCAAGCGCTATCCTCGATCAACCGCCCATATTGACGGCTCCACTCGGTCCAATCTACCTCGTATTCGGGTAGCCTTCGGCTCCTCGTAAAACTGAGATAAATGGTCCACACGATGGACCCAACGAAAGCCACCAATGTCACGGCTACGGCCGGCATGAGCGCGGCCTGAGGCGACAGGCGGCTCCAGCGCATGGTCTTCATCGTTCCCTCCCCGCCGGGCAATTTAGGCTGCTCCGAGGGCTCCTCACTTGCGCAAGCTCTTCAGCGCTTGCGTCTGTATTATCGTTAATCTAAATTGAGAAAAACCGACGCGTCAACACCTTTTGCAAAACCACGCTTCAAGACGGCATGGATGCCGCGGAGAATGCATATGAAAATTGGCGGCATACCCCTGTTGGGGTTCGGCACCTATGGTCGAACCGGCACCGACGGCATCGAGGCGATCCTTTGCGCCCTGGCGACTGGTTACCGTCACCTCGACACAACACAAACTTATAACACGGAGCGGGAGGTCGGTGAGGCCGTTGCGCGATCCGGCCTAGACCGCAACGACGTTTTTGTCACGACTAAGATCTCAACCGATAATTACGGCAGCAATGCCCTTGTTCCATCATTGCGCCGAAGCCTCGATCAACTTGGCTTGGAGCAAGTTGATCTGACGCTCCTTCACTGGCCGGCACCTAACGATAGCGTTCCTATCGCACAGTATGCTCAGCAATTAGCCGAGGCACAGCAAAAGGGATTATCTCGGCTGATAGGCGTTTCGAACTTCACTATTCAACATTTGCAGGTGGTCGAGAACATCCTTGGCAAAGGAAAGATAGCAACCAATCAAATCGAACTGCACCCCCTATTTGCAGAACCGCAAGCTGGCTGATTACTGCACCTCTCAGGGCATTCTGGTCACATGTTATTTGCCCATTGCACATGGCACTTTGAGCGATGATCCGGTTTTGCAAAACATTGCTGCGGCGCATGGCGCTACAGTGGCTCAGATTGCCTTGGCGTTTGAACGCACAAAGGGATATGCCGCGATTCCCACCTCCAGCAAGCCCAGCCGCATTCGCGAAAATTTCGCCAGCTTGCAAGTCAAGTTAACAACTAGGGACATCGAACAGATTGCAGCGCTCGACCGCGGCGGGCGCCGCATCGACCCAGCTTGGGGCCCAAAGTGGGACTAGCCAGTTGACACTAAAAGCGCTGCCACTATGTTCCACCGCTGTATTATCGTTCATACAAGGTCAGTTGTGCTGACCGAAGTGGCCGGGACCAAACAGTTCGCAGGAGGAGAAGACAGTGCAGGGGATTATCGGGTTCGGCCATGTGGCGATAAAGGTGACGGATCTCAACCGGTCACTGGATTTCTGGGAGAAGCGTCTTGGCTTTCCAGAAATGCTGCGCCTCAAGCATGACGACGGCAGCACCTGGCTGGTCTATCTGCGCATCACCGAACAAGTCTATCTCGCAATCTTTCCCGGCGCGGAAAACGACAGGGCGCCAGGATGGAACGCCAACGGGGTCAATCACCTATGCTTGACAATCGAGGATCTGGACGGCACCACGCAGCGCATTGAAGCGGCTGGCATAAAGCTCACTTCTCCCATTCAGATGGGTTTGGACGGTAATCGCCAAGCTTGGATAGAAGATCCAGATGGCAATCGCATCGAGCTTATGGAAATGAACCCTGATTGCCTGCAGCTTCAGGCGATTCGGCGCCTGCATGAAGAGGGTCGCTAGGCCTCAACTTAGGCGCTGTTTGGTGCGGCGCCTCTCGAGCCAGATGTAGGCAATGGGTAAGGGAACAGTTCGGCTCAAAGATATAGCGGATCATACCGGGTTTTCGACCAACACTGTGTCGCTAGCCTTGCGCGACAGTCCCCGCATTCCCATCGAAACCCGCCGCCTGATCCGTGAGGCGGCGACTAATCTCAACTATCTGCCTAACTTCGTTGCTAAGTCGCTCGTCAGCCGCGAGACCAAGACCATTGGCCTAGTGCTTACCGATATCACCAACCCGACCCTGACCCGCACTGCACAGGCCATTGAACTAGCGCTCGCGGAGCGAGGCTATGGAACGCTCTTTGCGACCTCGAACAACAATCTCGATGAAGAGCGCAAGATCCTGGAATTGGTCCGCTCGCGCCAAGTCGATGGTATTCTGATTTATCCCACAGGACACCGCAAACTCGATCATATCCGCATCTTGCGGAAGGCCAATCTTCCAGTTGTTCTACTGGTGGGCGATCCTGACGCGGGCATTGATGCGGTCTGTGTCGATGAGCGCCGAGGCGCCTACAAGGCCACTCGCCACCTTATCGACATTGGACACCGTCGCATTGGCTTGATCAATACCCTAAATCCCATGGGCAATCTGGAAAAATGTGAGGGCTACCAGCACGCACTAAAAGAAGCTGGGATTAAATTTGAACCGCAACTGGCTGTCGATCCGCGCGGACATTCCGTTGTTCGTGGCTTTCTCGCCATGGGCGAATTGATGGCGCGCTCCAATCCACCAACGGCCCTCTTCGCCGCCAACGACTCCTTGGCCCTTGGCGCACTGCGCTGGTGTATCAAGAACAAGATTTCTGTTCCTGGCCAAGTCGCGATCATCGGCTTTGACAATATTGAATATGCTGAACACGCTGGCGTGCCGTTATCAACCGTCAATTACCCGGTGGAGATTGTCACCGAATTGGCTGTTGAACGGCTTATGATGCTAATCGCCGAGCAAGGGCCTCTTCCCACCCCACGAGTTACGCAGATCGAACCCGAAGTCATCATCCGCGACAGCACATCCCGCCCCGCAGTCTAGTGTACAAAGTTTTATCGGCTCCAGTGGCTGGCAACAGTCTGGAGCATGTCAGAGAAGCGTGGCGTAAGCAGGCAAGCATTGAACTCAAAAGATTGTATGGTCATGTACTTAGCAATGTTTAAAGTTCTTCATGAATAGCTGGATCACCATTGAAGATCCGGCCGTTCTGGCGCGTAAGCCTATTAAGAACCCGCATCTGCTCTGGGCTAAGTGAGAACTTGTGGACTGCGAGGTTTTCAATCCTGCGCAAAGGCGATGCTGACTTGGGGATCGGCAAGATGTCAAGCTGCAGATGCCAGCGCAACACGATCTGTGCCGGAGACCGCTCAAGCTCTTTAGCGATGGCAATAACTGATGGCTCCTCCAGCAACGCCGTCCCCTTGCCTAGAGGTGACCAGGCTTGCGTCAGGATGCCGTGCTTCTTGTCGACTGCTCGTTGCTCGGCCTGACTAAAATATGGATGCAGTTCGATCTGGTTGACGCTTGGGGTAACGCCTGTCTGCTTAATGAGCAAATCGAGGTGCTCTGGTAAGAAATTCGATACACCAATCGATCGCACCAAGCCGCGCTCACGAGCTTCTATCATTCCCTCCCAAGCTTCAAGGTAGAGACTTCTGCTCGGATTAGGCCAATGGATGAGGTAAAGGTCCAAATACTCCAAACCGGTTCGGAGCAGCGACTCCTCGATTGTGCGCGCGACCGAGCCCTTGTTGTGGTGCCGGCCCGGCAATTTGGAGGTGATGCGAATATCTTCGCGTGCTACACCCGAAGTCCTGACTGCTTGACCGACCGCGCCTTCATTCTCATAGTTTTCACTGCAGAGTCCAGTAGACGATAGCCCTCTTCAAGAGCGGCCAACATGCCGTTCATGCCGGCATGACCCCACATACTGTAAGTTCCCAAGCCCAATTTCGGCAGCGTGGTTCCGTCGTTGAGTATGTAATGTTCCGGCACAATCGTCCCTTTCGGATGGAACACCTACCCTAGCCAGCGTCCATCAGCCTGCCAAGCTTAGCCTTGATCCCAACCATTCGATTTAGAATCCAAAGTGTTCTTAACTGAGAACTAGCTATCGTTGGCACTCAATCTAAGCTGCAAAACGTAGAACTTCCGGCGGATTGCAGAGCCGCAAACAACAGCCTGAGCGATGCGAGGTTGCCTCGTGCCGAGTTCAGCGGCTCAGTTCCAGTTTCGACGGCCGAGAGGAGTGCACCCATGGTGCCGGCGAACCCGTCATTGAACCACTGGCCTTGAAGGATAGGCACCGCCCTGCCACGCGCGGTTGTCAGTTCCACCTGTTGCTTGCCAAGATCCGAACCCGTGCTGCGCAGAGTTCCTTCCGTGCCCACGATCGTAGTCGTGTCCTGCGCTCCGAAGCGGGCATTTCCATCGAAGACCAACGATGCCTGCCCGCCTCGAAAATGGACAAGCGCCTGAGCTAAGAGAGCTGAGTTCGGTGTTTGTCGGGACGCCTTTCCGGTCTCGGCAAAAACGCCCTCGATCCGGTCCCCGACGATACTGGCGACGAAATCGAACCAGTGAATGGCGAAGTCCTCGAGCACAACTGACCCGAGTTGGTCGAAGGGAGTACCGGTAACCCACGAGTGGTCCCATTGTATGTTGACATGCAGCGAGGTGACCTCGCCAACGTGCCCGGCGAGAACGGCCTCGCGCATCCAAGACAGGTGCGGCGCCCAACGGCCATTCTGGTTTACCGCCAGTTGCACGCCTTGCGTCTCGGCCAGCCTGACAAGCTCTTTTCCGGTTCTGAGATCGCGCACGAATGGTTTTTGCGACAAGACATGCTGCCTCGCCTCCAATGCTTGGCGCATCAAGGGCGCGCGCGCTTCAGGGTGCAAGGTCAAGTCGACAACGGCGATCTTGGGATTGCCGATGATGTCGGCTGTTTGATCGGTGACCATTGCCTGAGGAAAGTATTTGTCTCGCCTGGCAATAGCCCGGTTGAGATGGCGGTCGCAGATCGCAACGACGTTCAACCCATATGTTCGATAGGCGTCCAGATGCGCAAAACTGATGCCGCCAGCGCCGATCAGCCCGATGGGGATATTGCGGTCGTGTGGCACGGGCGGGAAATACGGCAGAGCTGGCGCATCGACAAGATCGGCGCTTGGTGCCACCAAGGCGTAGGCAAGCTCGCCTTGCTTGTCTCCCACCTCGTTGCTCACGGCAGTAAATCCAGTGTCCGGCCCTGGGCCGCCGACAAGACAGCCGTATCGACGATCCGTTGACCGATGCGGGACAGGTGTGGACTGAGCGGACCCTCGACATCCAGACCCTGCCTCCACCGGTCGATCACATATTCCACCGGGCGGCGAAACGGCGCACGGAGTTCGCGAACCGGTACTTGTCTAATGGGCCGATGCTCACGCGTCTGCAGCCCGATGCTGGGTTCAAAATCATAGCTGGAGATTGTGCCTTGCGCACCGACTAGGACAAAACCGCATTTTGGCTGCGGCTGCAAAGTCCAGGGATCCGAAAACGTGCCCCAGCGCGTCTCCATCTTTGACAGGCCGTTGTCATAACGGCAGATCGTTATCGAATGCTCGTCGACCTCAAGGCCAGCCGGTCTGTCGACAACGCTGGTCACGGTCAGCGGCGCTTTGCCATCCATGAACCAGGTTCCCAAAGTCGCTCCATAGCCCAGATAATCGAGCAGGCTGCCACCTCCCGACTTGGCCTTGTACCACCAGGACTGCGGTTTTGTGGCCTGCACCTCGGCGTCCGAAACTTCGACCTTGTCTGCCAGATGATAGAGCGGTCCACGATTGCCGCCGTAGTAATGAACCTCCAGCACAGAACCGATAACACCCTCATCAATCAGGCGCTTGGCTGTCACATGGGCCGGATACCAAGCCAAAGGCCAGTTGATGGCCAGCCGGCCTCCACCTCTTTTAACCGCGGCTATCATGCGGTCGGCATCGCTCAACGAGCCAGCAAACGGCTTCTCAAGAAGGATGTTGACGCCAAATCCGGCAATTTCCTCGACAGCTGTTGCATGCTCAGCAGTTGCTGGACAAAGGATGACGAGATCGGGTTTAGTTGCCTCGACGCAGCGCAGCGCATCGGTGAACACCCGGTCAGGAGCAATGTCGAAGTTGCCGATCGCCTGCTCCATCCGCTCGGGTCGACTATCGCAAATGCCAGCGATGTCTGCCTGGGGATGTTCAAACACTTCGCGCAACAAATCGCCCATGTGCATGTGGTCGAAGTTGATAGCTGCAACCCGTAGCTTGCTCATGCAAGGCCTCCAGCACATGATTTGCCCCTGGTGAGAGGGATCATAGGTGGTCCTCCCCCGTGATCACGCGCTCCACGGATTCGACTGTCGAATTCTTGGGATCGATATCGTCCGCTACTATGGTCCCGCGCCGCATGACGACGATGCGGTCGACGACCTGGAACACATGGTGGATATTGTGCGCGATGAAGATGCAGGAGTGACCCGAATCCCGTGCGCCGCGCACGAAGCGCAGCACACCCTGGGTTTCGGCAACGCCAAGATTGTTCGTCGGCTCGTCAAGGATAATCAGATCGCTGTCGAAGTGCATGGCGCGCGCAATCGCGACTGCTTGCCGCTCGCCGCCCGAGAGCGATCCGATTGGGGTGGTTGGCGGAATATTCTTGGAGATGCCTACCCGCTTGAGCAGGTCGCGTGCCACGTCGTTCATCATGGCTTCGTCCAGCCGGCCGAATATCTTGGGACCTTTGACCGGTTCCCGGCCAAGGAAAAGGTTGCGCGCAATCGAGAGTTGCGGCACCAGCGCCGAGTCCTGGTAGATCGTCTCGATGCCATGCGCGATGGCATCGGTTGTACTGGCAATGTCCGCTTTCTGGCCGCGCACGAAGATGTTCCCGCTGGTGATCGGCACCGCGCCCGACAACACCTTGATCAGGGTCGATTTGCCTGCGCCATTGTCACCGAGCAAACCGACGATTTCTCCGTGCTTCACGCGCAAATTGACATCAGTCAATGCCTGGATGCGGCCATAAGATTTGTGGATGTTTTCCATCCGGATCAGATCATCGGCCATGGCTAAACCCCTGCCTGATGGCGGCGGTCGAGCCAGGAATGCAAGCCCATCATGCCCAGGATGATCGCCCCGATAAAAATGTTATAGGCAAGGCCCGGCACACCGATCATCACGATGCCGTTGCGCATGAAGCGCAGGATGAAGATCCCTAGCACCGTGCCGATGATGGTGCCGCGTCCACCGGCGAGTGCCGTTCCGCCAATGACGACCATGGCGATGACCTCAAGCTCGTAGCCTGTACCCGAGTTCGGATTAGCGGCGGACGTGCGGATGGAAGAGATCACCCCAGCCAGCGCTGACAGAGTAGCGGACAGCATAAACAGATAGTTCTTGGTCCATCCTACGTTCACGCCGCGGGCCCGTGCCGCCAGCGGGTTGCCGCCAGCGGCCAGGATCCAATTGCCGGCCTTGGTCTTGGTCAAAACGTAGCCGAGCAAAAGGGCTGCACCGATAAACCAGAACAGCGACATGTAGATGCGGAAGCTGCCGACGTAGAAATCCCCGACCAGCGCTTCGGCCAACCAGACGCCTTCGGCGCTCCAGGTTCGCTGCGGAAAACCGTCGGTAATGAACAGAGCCGTTCCGCGCACTACGAGGAGCATGCCAAGCGTGACCAGAAACGATGGTATCTTGAGCTTGGTGACCATAATGCCATTGGCCAGTCCGATCAGCGCCGCAACCAGGAGCGCAGCGACAAAGGCAACTTCGAGTGTCGTGACGCCGCTGTTGGACAGGGTCCACATCAGAACCGGTGCAAAGCCGAAGAGTGAGCCGACGGACAAGTCGAACTCGCCGGATGTCATAAGCAATGTCATGGCGAGCGCTATCAATCCTAACTCAACCGTGAAGGCCAGAGTATTGGAGATGTTCTGCAGCGACAGGACATTGGGGTTGATGGCGGTGAAGACAAAGATTTCCACAAGCAGCAGGATCAGCGGACCGAATTCAGGCCGCGCAAGCAGGCTTTTGAGAAGCGAACGATTTTCCATGTGATGGCCTTGTGCGAGGCAAGGGAAAGCCAGGCCACAAAAGCCGGCTCAACAGCTCTTAAGTGCCCGCACGGCTAAAGCCGTGCGGGGCGGGCGGACTATTTGCCGCTCATAATGTCGTCGTAAATCTGCGCGGTATCTTTTTCGTAGAGCGCGCCGGTGATCACATCGAACCCTGGGGGGATATTGCTGCGGGCCATCGCAGCCATGGACAGGCCGATATAGCTTGTCGCCTGCGGATCCTGCCACATGGCCGCGTTAACCCAGCCATCCATGACTTCCTTAGTGGTATCGAGCGAATTACCCCAACCCACAACAGGGATCTCACCCGCTGGTACGCCGACCTGATTAAAGACGCGCTCCACCGAACCGGTGACCAGATCACCCAAGCCGATGATAGCCTTGATCTTGGTCCGGTTGGCAGTCATGTAATCGGTCATGCGCGTGATGATCTCGGCCTGGTCCAGCGTTGTGTCGGTAACTTCCCAAGTAATGCCGAGAGGCTCGAACACGCTAGCGACGCCCTCTTCTTCCTGAACGCCGTAGGTGGCGCCCGGCACTTCCACAGGCATCCAGACAAAGTCGCCTTCCTTCACCAATCCCTTGTCCACCAGATATTGTGCCCATTTGGCACCCACGACCTTGAGGTCTCCGCCCACGTAGGCGTCAAAGCTTGCCGAGGGGTCAGGCGTGTTGATGTTGATGATCGGGATACCGGCAGCGTTTGCCTCAGCGGCCACCTCGACCAGACTGCCTGGATCGGGGCTGCTCGTCACGATGCCTGCAGCACCTGACGCAATCGCAGCACGGATAGCTTCCTGATGAGATGGCACGTCACCGCTGTGGAACGAGGTATTCACCGTGTTGCCAGTATCGGTTGCCCATTGCTCCGCGCCTGCCAAGAAGTAGGTCCAAACCGGATCGGCCGGGGAACCATGCGATACCCAATAGAATGTGCGCGCCTCCTGCGCCCATGCCCCTACTGCCATCGACGCCAGAGCGGCGCCAGTGAGCAGCAATTTCATTGCTTTTTTCATTCTCGTGCTCCTCCTCGTTCGCGGTTTTTGTGTTCTCCGGCGCGAACAATCCGGAGTGTTCACCGCCGCCACTGTGTGCGGCCGCAGATGTGCTAGCGCCGCCTGAAAACCGGCTGTCGTTTTTCGGCAAAGGCCTTGCGTCCCTCGGCTGCGTCTTCAGTCGCAAAGCAGATCGTTTGAAGATCGCGCTCATAGATGATCGCGTCGGCAACGTTCATCGACCATGACGCGCGCAAATTGACCTTGGCGGTCTCGGCAGCAATGGGAGCCCGCGAAGCTATCGTAGCGGCAAGCTTACGGGCTTCGGCCATGAGGTCTTCTGGCGCATAAACACGCGACACTAGGCCCCAGCGCTCGGCCGTTGCAGCGTCGATCGCATCGCCGGTCATGATCATCATGGCGGCATTGGACGGCCCAATGGCATGGGTGAGATTAACGGCCATGCCGCCGCCGCCAATCCAGCCAAGCTTGATCTCAGGTGCCGCAAAGCTCGCCGTAGACGACGCAAGGCGGATGTCGCAAATCATTGCAGTCTCAAGTCCGCCGCCGAAAGCATAGCCGTTGACCGCCGCGATGGTCGGCTTGAGCAAGGCCCGGATGGCGTCGCCATAGTCAGGCCGGTTGCGGAAGTTCCAGGCCGTGTCGTAGTCGTCAAGCATGCGGATATCCGATCCGGCACAAAATGCTTTCGGCCCGGCACCAGTTATGATCACGCAGCGGATCGCGTCGTCCGCGTTGAAGTCACCGACAGCGCCAACCAGCGCATCGGCCATCTCCGGTGTCATGGCATTGAGTTTTTCGGGTCGGTTGATCGTGATGATGCCGACCGCCCCGTCGCGCTCCACAATGATGTTGGCGCTCATGGCCGCCCACCTTTTGCCAATTGAGAATAGGATTGGTTGATCCATGCGATGATGGCGTGATCGCCGTTATCGGCCGCCAACACCTCGCGCAGGCGTGCACTTGCCTCGTTCTGCCAAGGCACGTAGGCAGCGATCCTGGGCCGTACATGCGCTTGTTCAAGCGTGGCAGCGGTCGCCTGGTAGAAGCCGCCCCACTGTCCGTTGACCTCGGGATCATGCCAGGCAGACCGCCGGCTGGGCTGGCCATCATGGCTGGGGATAAAAATCCTCTGGCCGGCTTCGCTCAATAGCCACCGCAGATGCGTAACAAGTTGTGGCGTGACTTGGCAGCGCTGGGTCACGCCGATGCCCGTGCCGCCCAAAATGGAGCCGGGTCGCCCATTGGCAGCGATCCGCGGTGCATCGGCAAATGCGAGCTCATGGAGACCCTCGGTTGGCCGGGCATAATTCACGTAGCCGAAAACCAGTGGGCACAACGGGACGTCGTCGGACCGGCTCATGGCATCCAAGATGCCGATGGGGTTAAGGCCGTCCAGACGTTCCACCCGGCGCGCGTATAGGATGCGCAAGAGGTCCAGTGCCGAAAGGCCTGCCTGCTCGTCGACCAGAGTGTCCGAGCCATTCGAACCGGGCGGGTGTCCCAAGGCGGTCAAGATCGAGAACAAGGTGAGCAGGCAATGTGGACCAGCAAGCGATAGCGCAATGCCGAGCTCTTGTGGCAGTTCAAGAATAGCCGCCCAGGTTTGCGGCGCAAAAGCCAACCTGTCTGGTCGAAATGCGATCACCTGGGAAGCCGCATCAAGCGGCAGTGCCCAGGTCTGGCCATCCCATTGATAGCTGGCAAGACTTTGCCCGATGGAGGCCTGCTCCAGTTCAGAAACGAGCGCGCCGCCAAGGATGGACTCGATCGACACCAGGCACCCCGCCGCCATTGCGTCCCCTAGGTGCGGATGGTCGAGCACGACGAGGTCATATCGAGCGCAGAGTTCGGCGATGGGCTCGGATTCAAACCCTTGAAGGGGCTGGATAGCCCATTCGATCTGCAAACCATGGTCCGGCGCCGCGAGGCTAGCAGCGGCCTGCAGCGCGCGAAAGCCGCGGGGATGGTCCCAGGTCAAGCCGGTGTAGGATGGCCCGCCCATGGTCAGCCTTGAGCCACGGCGCGCGTAGCGATCAGTTCGGCAATCCGCGCGTCGTTAAACCCGGCCTCTTTGAGCACTTCAGCGGTATGCTCACCGGCGAGTGGTGCGCCCCGTTGAACGCTGGACGGCGTCTTGGCGAATTTGATCGGGAAGCCTGGCGCCTTGATGTGGCCTTCGGTTGGATGGTCGTATTCGACGAACGTGCCGTTATGCTTGATCTGGGCGTCATTGACGACATCCTCATACCCGTAGACCGGGCCACTCCAGATGTCGGCTGCGCGGAACAGGTCGAGCCATTCTTGCGAGGACTTGGCCTTGAGCCGCTCGCGCGTCTTGGCAAAGATCTCATCGCGGCGTGACCAGGAATCGACCTCGTCATCCATGGGGAGAAAACTCGGCTCGCCAATGACCTCGCCGAAACGCTTGAGATTTGGGAACGCCACGATGATGTAGCCATCACTGGTGGCAAAGGCGCCGTATGGGGAGCGGATGAAGACATGGGCATGCGGTTCGGCAGAGCGGGTTTGAGGCTTGCCCGCAACGGTAAAGACCGAGAGTTCCTGCATCTGCAAGGTGGTGATCGCGTCGAGCATATTGACTTGAACCAACTGTCCCTCGCCAGTGCGCTCACGGTGCAGCAGGGCTGCCAGAACGCCCTCAAAGGCAGTGTAGGCCGTTACCGCATCAACCAGAAACTGCCCTGCGGCCGTTGGTGGCTCGCCGGCCCGCCCCGCCGACAGCATCGCGCCCGACATGCCTTGCAAGATGAGGTCCTGGCCGGGGCGGTCGACATAGGGACCGTCTTCGCCGTAGCCGGACATCGAGACATAGACGATCTTGGGATTGATGCGGGACAGGGTCTCGTAATCGACACCCAGGCGCTTGGCGACACCTGGCCGGTAGTTCTGGAGGAACACGTCGGCCGTCTTCACCAGATCAAGCAGCACCTGCTTACCCTGCTCGGATTTGAGATCGACGGCAAGCGAACGCTTGTTGCGGTTAAGCGAAAGAAACGAGACGTTGATCTTGTTACCGCGCGCCCCGCCGGCCGAGACGTGGCGCTGCCACTCGCCGGTGACTGGCTCGACCTTGACGACATCCGCGCCTAGATCGCCCAGCCGTTGGGCAGCGAAGGGCCCAGCCATGGCTATGGAACAATCAAGGACGCGGTAACCGGACAGAATGCCCATCGGAAACTCCAAAGACTAGTGCATGATCCAGCCACCATCGACATTGATGGTCTGGCCAGTGATGAAGGATGATGCGTCCGAAGCCAGGAACATGATCGCGTTGGCGATATCTTCTGGCCTGCCTCGGCGCTGAATGGCCTGGTGATCGAAAATGCGCTTGGTATAGCCTTCCAGGTCCGGATGGATTTTCTCGGCGTCGGTCGGGAAGGCACCGGGCGCTATCGCATTGGCGGTGATGCCCCATTTTCCAAATTCCCGGGCCCAAGTGCGTGCCAGAGCCACCAGGGCCATCTTGGACTGTACGTAAGGTCCAAGGTTCTCCCACCCTCCCGTGGTGGTGATGGAGGACATGTTGATGATCCGGCCCCAGCCTCGCTGTTTCATCCATGGCAGCGCCGCTTGGACGCACACGATGCCCGCATCGACATTGATGCGTTGAACCATCTGGAAATCGGCGATCGAATAATCCTCGAACGATCGAGAGGGATAAATTGCGGCATTGTTGATCACAACATCAATGCCACCAGCGTCTAGCGCCATCTGGCCAAGCTCGCGGCGCAACTCCTCAAGCTCAGACAAATCGAGCCGGGCAAGCGTCAGTCCAGTTAGGTTCTCCTGGCCGGCAGCCGAGGTTAGCTGATCGATTTTTTGTGGATCGTTGTCGACAGCGATCACCCGAGCACCGGTCCGCAGCAATTGCAGCGTGGTTGGAAGACCCAGGCCGCCTGCCGCGCCGGTATAAAGAAACGTCTTGCCCGCAAGCGAACCAAAATGATCGGAGCTCATGCCGAACCTCCAAGGCCATGGAAGCGGTTGGACGGTTCCGGAAAATCATCCGCCGGTTGTTGGGCGATGGACCTGATGCGGCTCTCGGCATCTGCAATCGACGCGGCACCGTCCAGAACCCGAAAAATGGTTTCGTATGAGCGCTCGTCCCCATGTTCGAGCCAGATCATTTCGCCACGCTCGCGGGCGGCCTGATCACCCAGCACATGGTGGGTCGACGGCTCGATCCCCAGCGCATACTGCCCGGCCTGAAAGTTCTGCCATTCAAATTGACAGGGAAACTGATCGAGCCGCGTCACGACCTCAATGCCGAGACCAAGCCGATCGTTGACGACAGCCACCGAGACCTCTCCTGCCGCATCGGCTGTCATCTGGTGTTGCCAGACTTGCTCGTGAAAGCCGATCCGGGGACCCGGAAGTGTCTGATATCCGACGCCCTGGCTGCGGTAGTTTTCGCCCATATGAGCCGCCCAGACAACATTACGGATCGGCGCCAGGTAACGCGAACCGGAATCCAGGACTGGGTGGCCGATATTGATGTGGTAACAAAACATGTGCGGCGTGCGGTAGAAGCCGTGGTTCACCACACGATCGGTCAACCGGATCTCGTTGGTACCGACCTCGATCTCGATGCGCCGCACCAGGTGCAGGTCTTCGGCAAACACAGCGGCCTGCTGGACAAGCCCTTCAGCCCACAAGAAGCAGCGATCGCCCTCCCAACGCTCGCCATAGCCGGTCAACTTCGCCGGTATCGTGCTGATCCGTCCATGGATCGAGTGCGAGGCGGTTGCCCGTGGACCATAAACGTAAGCCGTGGTCGGCGCGTCGTACATGAAGAGGATGTGGTCGAGCCCGCAGGTCAGCATGAGGCCGGAGAACGAACGCAGCCACGCCAGCCCGCCCTCCCCTTCATATTCATGCAATGCCGGGCTCCTGAAGCCGGATGGGGAGTGCCAACCGATGGCCTTGCCGTTGAACTCGCAATCTGCGATGTCCATCGCCCGGTCAATCAAGGCGGTAAATCTCAGGCCCGTACCTGAGCGGAACTCGAGCATGCGGATGCCGCGCTCGACACCATCGGCGAGTTCCATCAAGCGAACACCGGCGAACTGCGACAGGGCGCCTGAGCGCTCGGCTAAATCGCGGCGCGACATTGATTGCCCCCAGAGCTGGACCATCAATCAGCACCCCGATCGTCCGCAAAATCGATAAACAAAAGCTTCGGCGCAGATGGCGCGCAAACAGCACAATAGAATTCGCGCACCCTTGCTGCTTTGCGATCCTGCCCCATTTGTGCTGCCCCCAGTGGCCGACTAATGCAGCCTCATTGACATAGTCATGGATCAATCTGCATCAGAATGCAACATCAAAAAAGATCATTTTGATGGTACAGTATGCGCGTAATACATCAAATTGCATCATTTTAGCCTGTGGGTTGCCGCCATCGGCAATTTCTGGGATCAGCAGGCACATTGCATACACCGTGTGGGGGGTTGAACATTGGCACTGGCTAAGTTGACGGTGGCGGAGATTGCACGGCAGTCCGGCGTATCCACGGCAACAGTTGACCGGGTGCTCAACAACCGGCCCGGCGTTAAGGAGCGCACCAGAAAGCTGGTGCTGGCTGTTGCCGATCAACTTGATGTTTTGCCCGAAGCATCGGCGAGTGCTGTTCAAGATCAGCCAAGCTTGGACTTTCTGCTGCCGGGCGGGACCAACACCTTCATCAATCTGCTCGCGGGCTACCTCAACGATCTGGGCACCAAGCGCAAAGATGTGCGCGTGCGCGTGCGTCGGCTCAAGGGATTTGCGCCTGAGGAGCTCGCGGACGCGATTGACGAGTTGGCGCCTGATTGCGCTGGGCTCGGGGTTATTGGCCTTGATCATCCCACCGTGCGGGAGGCGCTGCGTCGGTTCAGCACGAGAGGCAAGCCGGTCCTCACCCTTGTGTCCGATATCTCTCACGTCAACCGGGCAGGCTATGTCGGTATCGACAATCGGGCGGCAGGCCGGTTGGCTGGACTGCTTGTAGGACGACTACTGCCCCGCATGCCAGCCAAGGTGGCGCTGTTCGCCGGTACGCTGGCGTATCGCGGACATGACGAGCGCGAAATGGGTTTCCGGCATGTGCTGCAGGAAAATTTCCCACATCTGCAGATCGTTGTGCACCGCGAGTTACGCGAGGAAACCGAGCGCGCTTATTCGGAAGCCATGGCTGTTCTAGCCGACTTTCCAGACCTTGCAGCGATCTACAATATTGGCTCAGGCAATCAAGGGATCGCCAGGGCCCTGCAGGAGGCCAATCGCAGTGACAATATCGTCTTTATCGGACATGAATTGACCGAGCATACGCGCCGATATTTGCTAAGCGGCCTGATGGATGCAGCCATCGACCAAAACCCACGCGTGGAAGCGCGCGAAGCTGTGGATCGCTTGTTGCAGGCTATCAAGGGCAATGAGCCGGTCAGTTCCTGGACCGTCCGCATCCAGGCCGTCTTCCGCGAAAATATCCCGAACGAGCTCTGAGACCGACTAGCGCGGCGCCCCAACAACAGTCTGCTCCAGATCGATGGACGTGCCTGTTTGCAGCCCCGAAAGATCTGATAGCAGGTAGATCGCCAGCCTGGCAACTTCGCTCGGCTCGAGCAGGCGGCCAAGCGGACGAGTCTTGGCAACCTCTTCTGCCCAACCGGCTCCTTTACCTAGAATTTGGGCCTGCATGATCTGCTCGCCTTCGGTAGCAGCCCACCCCATGTTGATGCCGTTGACGCGGATGCGATCCTTAAGATGCGCATTGGCGGCATTGCGGGTCAGCGTGGCCAATGCGCCTTTGGTCCCCGAATAGATTGCCAGATCCGGCGCGCCGCAATGGGCGTTCATCGATTGAATGTTGACGATCGAGCCCGGTGCTTTGCGGCCGAGCAAATGCTCGATCAAGCCGGCCATTAAGAAAAACGGTGCCCGCGCATTGACCGCAAAGAGCCTGTCCCAGGTCTCCACGGTGCCATCGAGGAAACCGGCGCGGTCGGTCAATCCAGCCGCATTGACGAGCCCGTCAACAGGTCCCTTGGACAAGACTTCCGCGATAAGGCGAGGCGGCGTATCCGGGTCTCCGAGGTCCCCAAAAACCATTTCAGCGCCAATTATTTCCGCTTGGGCGCGCTCGGCTTTGTCGGCGTCGCGCCCCGCGAGGACGATGCGGCTGGCGCCGTTTGCCTGTGCCTCGCGGGCGATCTCAAGCCCAAGGCCCTGGAACCCGCCGGTGATAAAAATAGCCTTGCCAAGCAGGCATTGTCCGAAGGGAGCCGTCATGTGAGAATCTCTGTGTTCGCTCAGCTTTGGTCGGTGATCCGCACGTAAACGGCGGTGACTGCAAGGATGATGGCGCCGAACAGCATGCGGCGCGCGCCCTCGGGTATTTGCAGCAAAGTCAGGAGGGTTCCGAGCACCGTCAGGATTAGGGCGCCGACGATGGTGCCGGAATAGCTGCCTCGCCCGCCAAAGATCGAGGTACCGCCAATCACCGCCGCCGCAACAGACGGCAGCATCAGCGAATTGGCAAGCGACAATGATGGTGCACGGATAATCCCGACATACAGCAATCCGGTAATTCCTGCGATGAGCCCCGACAACGTGTAAAGCGCCAGCAACACCTGCCACGAGCGTACGCCGGAAAGACGCGCGGCCTTCTCGTTGGCACCCATCGCATAAAGCAGCCGCCCGAAACCGGTGCGCCTCAAACCCCAGATGATGAGAACGGCAAAAGGCACGAAGAGGAACAGCGCGTTGGGCATGCCCAAAGTCCGGCCGGTACCCAGAAACTCGAAAAGTCCCGGAATTTCAGAACCCGTGTTGATCACATAGCGCTGATAAACCTGCAGGCACCCCGTGCCGATCAGTCCCGTCCCTAGAGTCATGATCAGCGGGTGCACCCGGCAGATGCCGATGCCAAAACCATTGACCATTCCCATCAGAACGGCCGGAACCAGTGCCAGGACTATCGCGGCCGGTCCACCGACCAGCGGTGTCAACGTTGCGACTACAAAGGCACTGACCGTGGCGACGACCCCTGCGGACAAATCGATGCCCCCGGTCAGCATGGTCAGGGCTTGGCAAGCCGCCAGCATGGCCAGGGGAATGGCAAAGCGGATCGTGTTGCCGACCCAGCGTTCATTGAAGATGCCCGGCTGAAGCCCCTCCAGCAGCGCAATCAGCGCGAACAGCAGCAGGACAAGGGGAATGACGGGATTGTCCCGAATGATCTGCAGACTTCGTTGCAAAACTGAAACCGGCGCTGTGGTGCTTGCCATCAGTGTCGTCCTCTCATCGCCAGGAGCCCGCCGGCCATCACCACCGCAACCATGATCGTGCCCTCGATGATCGTGGTGACGTTCGGGTCGACGGAAAGCAGAGTCAGGTCGAGCCGCAAGGTGCGCAGGATGAACACGGCGATGATCGGCCCGAGCAGACCACCCTTGCCGCCGGTGAGCGCCACCCCGCCGAGCACGACCGCGGCAACGCTGGCCAGCAGATAAGGTCCGGCTATAGGTTCGCCCACGCCGGTGCTCAGCGTGATCGACAGCCCGCCCAAAGCCGCGAACAAGCCCGCAAATGCATAGGCGGTTACCCGCGTCATGCCGATCGGCACACCCGATCGGAAGGCTGCATTCTGGTCGCTGCCGATCGCATAAACGGACAGGCCCAGCTTGGAGCGGCGCAATGGCAGCCAAATGATCACGACGAAAGCGACAAGCACAACGAAGGCACGTGGCAGCCAGGAAGTCGTTTCGGGCGGAAGACCAGGAATCGTTACCGCGCCGACGACCAGCGCCCGCAACCAGGGCGCAGCGGTGCCCCCCGGCGCATTGAGGATCAACAGGGCCACCCCCTCCCAGACGAACAGCATGGCAAGCGTGACTACGATGTCGGGAACGCGGGTCAGAACAATCAGGAACCCGTTGATAGCTCCCATTCCCGCGCCGGCTAGGAGAACGATCAAGACCACAAGGGCGGCGTTGGCTTCGCCCATCTGCTGCATCAGCAATGCCGCAATGACGCCCGCAACAGCCATGGTCGAGGCAATGGAAAGATCGATACCGCCGGCAATGACCACGATAGCCATGCCTGCCGTGGCGAAGGCGAACGGCAAGGCGGCACGGGCCAGAGAATCAAGGCCCGAGGCGCCAAAATTCGGCTGGATGATCCGCGTCAATGCGAGGAGAATAAGCAGGATTGCCAAAAGGCCCAGCGACCAGCCATGCCGGGCAAGAACGCGGCTCATGCGGGCGCTCCGGCAACCAGCGACGGCATGCGCTCTTTTTCGGTCAGCCCGTAAGCCGCGCGCATCAAGTTCTGCTCGGACGCATCTGCCGCATCGATGATATCGACCACTTTGCCCGCAAAAATTACGATAGTCCGGTCACACGCGAGGGCAATTTCCGCGAGCTCGGAAGTATAAAACAGGATTGAAGCTCCCTGCCCGGCCAGCTCGCGCAGGAGGGGATAGATCTGGTGCTTGGTGCGCACGTCGATACCGCGCGTAGGGTCAAACAGCAGCAGCGTTTCCACGCCTGCCGCGACCCAGCGGCCGATGGTCACTTTTTGCTGGTTGCCGCCGGATAGCCGCCGGACTTCGGCGTGTGCGCGCATGTCGATCTGCAACCGCTCCACCGCACCAGCGACCCTTGCAGCTTCCTTCCGCATGGGAATGGCGCCCCAGTTGCCCGGTCGTGCCAAAAGCGGCAAGGCAATGTTCTCGCGAACGGAGCGGAGCATCAGGAGGGCGTCCTTGCGATCGCCCGGTACCAGGGAAATGCCCTGCGCAATAGCATCGGCAGGATGCCCAAAGCTCGCGGCCTTGCCATCGACCTCGATAGTGCCCGATTGGGCACGGCGGAACCCGGCCAACGCCTCAAACAGTTCGTCCTGCCCTTGTCCCTCCAGCGCTACGACGCCAAGTACCTCGCCTTTTCTCAACTCGAACGAGACATCGGCCAGCTTGGACCCTGCGCCTAGATTGTGCACGCGTAAACGCGCCGGACTGGCCGCAGCCGCGCTCGCACGGGCGCTGGTGACTTCGGCACGGGCCGGCACGCCCCCTAGCATCAACTCGACGATGTTTTCTTCAATGCCGGGTTCGATGGCAAAGTCGCCCACCGTGACGCCGTCACGAAGCACCGATGCGCGGTCGCAGACCCGCGCGATCTCGGCAAAGCGATGCGAGATATAGATGACCGAACCGCCGGCATCGGCTTGCCGGCGAATAACAGTCAGCACGCGCTCTACCAGATCGGTGGGCAGGGCCGCAGTCATCTCGTCGAGCATCAGGACCTTGGGCTCCTTGGCGAGTGTCATAGCCAGATCAAGGATACGCAAAGTGGCAAGGGGCAATTGTGAAATGGTGTCGTCGAACCGCAGATCGTTGATGCCCAGTTCATGAACCCAGTGCCGGAACGGCTCTGCCGGTACGTCCACGAGCCGCAGATTATCGGCTACCTCCAGATCTGGAATAAGCGAGGGTTCCTGATACACCGGCATGATGCCGCTACGACGCGCCTGGGCGGGCGATCCGAACCTGCGGTTTTGTCCATCTAGGTGAATGTCGCCGCCGTCTGGCCTGAGCGCTCCGGTCAAAATCTTGACGAAGGTTGACTTGCCAGCCCCGTTGGCGCCCATCAGCGCAACGATTTCGCCGGCTGCAATGGAAAGGGACGCGTCCTTGAGCGCTGCCACGGCGCCGAAACGTTTTGCAACATTGCGCGCGTCCAAGACCGCTCGCGCGGCCGCCGCTTCACTCATGCCCGCTAAACCTTGTCTTACCCAGAAACCTGTCCCCGGCCGCTCAGGCCGGGGACAATTATCAGATCACTCGCCCGGACCTTTGCAGGCGATGATTTCGTCGGTCGTGTAGGTGGTGAAGTCCGCAATTGAGACGCTCACGGGCCATTCGGGATCGAGATTGGGGTTCTGCGCCGCCGCAATGCTGGCTTTACCTTCCTCACTCACATTGTCCCACAGCGCTGGGGTTACGAGCACCGTCTTTTCGGCCGGTGCCTCGTCCTGAAGGATCTGCAAGGCCACGGTCACGCCCGCTCCACCGATCGATCCCGGATTGGTCACCGCAGCGCCGACCAGCCCTTCGACTGAAGCCAGTTGCCCGACAAAACCGGCATTGTCTGCACCCACGATCGGCACCAGTGGCGCATCGGACTCAACGAATGCATCGACGATGACGTTGTCGATGCCCGAGGTCCATACGCCGTCGAACGGAATGCCGGTGGCAAGGTAATCAAGGATCTGCTGCTTGCCCTGGTCCTGCTGCCAGCCGGTAAAGACCTCTTGGGCTATCTTGACGTTCGGGTATTCGGCCAGAGCACGCTTGAAGCCTTTGTCGCGATCATCGTCGGCCGAAGCACCTGCCGCACCACGCATGTAGACCACGCTGCCTTCGCCGCCGATCTGCTCGAACAGCCACTTGGCGCCGAGATAGCCGTATTCTTCCTGATTGTTGGAAACGACATAGGCTGATGGTTCGGTGACAGCCTGATCAACTGCCACCACGACGATGCCCGCGTCGGTAGCTTCCTTGATCGCGGCATTAATGCCTTCGGGGTTTGCAGGGTTGACCACGATGGCGTCGACACCAGCCTGGATCAGGTTGCGGATGTCTTCGAGCTGGCCAGCAGCGTCGGTGTTGCGGTGCGCAATGTTGAGCGAAGAGACAAGACCGGAGTCGAGCGCCTGCGCTTTGATTGCGCAGATCATTTCCTCGCGCCAGCCATTGCCCTGCACGGTATTGGACACACCAATAGTATACTCCTGGGCAGCGGCGGCGCCGCTGAGCCCGGCAAGAATGGAGACCGCGCTAGCGGCCAACAGCAGTTTATTCATGTTAGTCCTCCCTAAAGACAGCTTATTGTTACACAGTATTTTCTTACTTCACATACGGATTGAGCACGTCGCGAGCCAACAAAAAGCCCCGCTTGAGCTTGTCGTCGGATCCTTCGAAATTGCGATCCTCATGTTCGATGATCACCGGGCCGTCATAGCCCGCGCGATATAGGCTAGAAAAAAAGCCCGCCCAGTCGATGTCGCCCAGGCCAGGCATGCGCGGCACCTGCCAGCCGATGCCGACCGACATGATGCCGTTTTCATAGAGCCCCTCATGGTCGATCATCACGTCCTTGGCGTGAACATGGACCATTCTGGAGCCGAACTCGCGAATGAAACGAGGCTGGTCGATCATCTGCCAGACGAGGTGCGACGGATCGTAATTCATGCCTACGCCATCCGGCCAAGTTTCAAAGATGCGCCGCCAGATCTTGGGCGAATAGGCGATGTTGTGACCGCCCGGCCATTCGTCAGGGCTGAAGATCATAGGGCAGTTTTCAAAGGCCAGCGTCACGCCTGCATCGCGGGCATGCTTGACGATGTCGCCGAACATAGCCTGCGCCCGCGTCCAGTTTTCCTCGATGTTGAGGCTACGATCGCCGCCCATGAAGGTGTTGACCACCGGCACCTGTAACAGGCTTGCGGCGGTGATAACCTTCTTGAGGTGGGCGATGACCTCCGTACGGTGACCGGCATCGGCATGGAGCGGATTGGGGTAGTAGCCGAGCCCTGATATTGTGATGTTCCGCACCGCTAGCGCATCGACAATATCGGCAGCCTTGGCAGCCGTCAGCCCCTCCACGTCGATATGCGAGGTCCCGGCATAGCGCCGCATCTCGCCACCTGCGCGAGGCCAGCAGGCGACCTCCAGCGCGGAAAAGCCGTTGGTCGATGCCCAGTCGGCCACGTCCAGCAGATCGGTTTCGGCAAATGGCGCCGTCAATATCCCAAGCTTCACCCTTGTCCTCCCACCTTCACCCAACGGCCTTCCCGTGCGCTGGCAATGACCGCATCGCAGAACAGCATTTCATAGTGCCCGTCCGCAAAACTGGCATAGTTTGATTGGGTGGAGCGCGTTCCGGCAATCACATCCGCATAGACGGCACGGAAGAAAGCAAAGAACGTGTCGGCAAAGCCTTCGACGTGCCCTCCGGGCAGGCTCGCCGCACCCGCACCGCTGGTGTTCATCAGACCTGGATCGCGTTGCAGCACCTGGTTGGGCGCGTCGCGATGCCCCAGCCACAGATGATCAGGGTGCTCGGAATGCCAGGCGGCCGAACCGTTCGCGCCCGATATTTCCCAGTTCATCGCATTCTTGCGGCCATGGCTCACCTGGCTCGTCGTGAGCGAGCCTCGCGCGCCGTTAGCAAAACGCAATAGGATAAGTGAGGCATCGTCCGTCGCAATCGTACGCGTGTCGCTGGCCTGACCAGCGCCTTTGGAGAAGGTCGCAACCGGACCCAAAGGCCGCTGGCGTTCCGGAATAAAGGTGGCAAGTTCTGCCAGGATCTCGGTCAGCCTGGTCCCGGCAATGAAACTGACGAGATCCACCCAATGAGTGCCGATATCGGCAACGGACCGAAGGGCGCCACCTTCATCCGTTTCAAGCCGCCAGTTCCAGTCAGTCGGTTTAGCCAGCCAATCTTGATGATAATGGCCTGTCACCAGCCGGATCTCGCCCAATGCGCCATCGGCAACCATGCCATGGGATTGCTGGTTGAGCGGGTAAAAACGAGTGTTGTAGCAAACCGCAGCGATGCGCCCGCTGTTCTTTGCCAGCTCGACCATTTCGGCGGACTCGGTCGAGGTCATCGCTAATGGCTTCTCACAGATCACGTGCTTGCCGGCAGCAAGTATGGCTTTGACCTGCGCATAGTGGGCATGGTTCGGCGAGGTGACATGAACGACATCGACCACCGAATCGGCCAGCAGTTCGTCGAGCGAGCGATATGCATGCCGAACGCCCAACGCCGCAGCACGCTCGCTCCCCCGAGCCGAACTTGAACCCAGCACGCCAGTAAGGCGCAGGCCCAACCGGCGTAACGCCCAAATATGGACGGTACCAATGAACCCGGTGCCTATAACGGCAACGCCTATATCGTTTGATCCGGCCATCCTTTCCCCTCCCAGTTCATGGCGGCTCCTCTTCCGCCCGTATGCTAAACGACCGAATAGCCTCCATCCACTGGCATGCAGGCGCCAGTAATGAAGCCGGAGGACTGCGAAGCCAAGAACAGGACGACACCGGCGATGTCCTCGGGCTGGCCCCAGCGGCCCAGCGGCGTCCGGGCGCTGACATTGGCCACATGTACCGGATCCGTGCGGCTGCGCGCCGATTGCTCCGTTACGATGAACCCCGGCGCCACCGCATTGACCCGGATTCCGTCGGGTGCCCAGGCGATAGCCAGCGATTTGGTGAGTTGTTCAACCGCCGCCTTGCTCGCGCCGTAGGCCGGATTACGCGGACTGCCGAAACGCGCATACATAGAGGCAATGTTGATGATGCTGCCGCCCCGCGCCTTCAGGTGCGGATGAAAAGTCTCGGCAGTGCGGAAAGTGCCGTGCAGATTGACGTCGACGACCTTCTCGAAAAAGCTCGGCTCCATCTCCTCGCCACGCGACGTAATGGCCGCGCAATTGACCAGCACATCGAGCGCTTCGATCTTTGCGCCAAAGGCTCGAACTGCCTGCGTGTCAGTCACATCAAGCTTTTCGTAGTGAAAGCGCGCGCGGTCTTCCTCGGCCGGCTGATCTTCTACACCGGTGATCGTAACGTCAGCACCAGCAGTTTGAAATGCACGTGCGATGGCGGCGCCGATGCCGGCTCGGCTAGCCCCGACAACCAAGACTGACGACGATTTAAAATCGAAACTAGCCTGCACCCTGACCTCCCCCTCCAGCTACCATCACCGAGAAATCGCAGCAGCGCAATCTATTTTTCGTTTTGTACTTTTTGATATTTCCTTTTCATTTTTGACATTGGTGAGATCGATGCCTGCTCACCCAACCGCCGTCCCAAACTAACGATTATAGCCTGACAGACTACCAGGGCTGGCACTTGCGAGCGGAAATGACCGAGCCGGGCCTCGGTGACGTAGAGCACGTGGTCTGCAACTTCCACGACCGGGCTGAGCTCATTGTCCGTTATGGCAAGTACGACATGTCCTCGTGCCGCCGCTAGGCGAACCGCCTCAACTGTTTCGGGCGTATAATCGTCGAAGGTAACGGCGAGCAGCACATCGTTGACACCCATGGCGCTAATTTGTTCGGCCCGCATAGCCCCAAGATTATCCACCAGATGCGCCCGCTTGCCGATACTAGCCAGTCCATAAACAGAATATGCCCCGATGCTGAAGGCTCCACGCGCTGCCGCCACATGCACCACCTCGCAGGCGGAGAGCGCACCGACAAAGGCGGCTAGTTCGACCCGATCTAGGCTCTCTTCGATACGAACCAGCGAGTTTATGGCGGCTTGGACGAAACCCTCGAAAACCCGACCGGGATCTTTGAGGTCGGCATCGGCGATATTATCAGTGCCCCCGCCTGTACGAAGCTTGGTGACACGCTCTGCATAGGGCAACCTTGGCCCGACCAGCCGTTCACGAAACACTGCCTGTAGATCGGCAAAACCGACAAAGCCTAGTTCCTTGGCAAAGCGGGTGATTGTCGCTGGCGGCACCTGCGCATGGTCGGCCAACGTTACCAACGTGCTGATCGCCACTTCCTCGGGATGGTTGAGGAAAAACCGCGCCACCTGCTGTAACCGGCGGCTGAGCCTGTCCTGCCGCTCAGCCAGGACTGCGCACAAGGCTTGATAATCTTTTGGCGCCTCTATGGCACTTGGGTTTTTGCGATCAGCGCTCACTACGACCTCGATTAGTGGCGGGCCAATGCTTGCACGGCGCCTGTATGATCGGCAAGCCGAAGCCTGGCACTTGCAGTCAGGGGTGAGACCATGTTCTCGTGCTGGCAAATATCAGGAGGGTCCAAGTGAGCGCACCAGTCAAAATCCTCATCATCGGGCTTGGGAATATGGGCCGCTCGCATGCGTTCTCCTATCTGAACAATCCGGGCTTTGAAATCGTGGGACTGATGAGCCGGTCGATCAAGTCGGCCAACATCCCCGAAGCTCTCCAAGGTTTTCCGCTGTTTGAAGAGTTTGACACGGCCCTGTCCACGACCAAGCCGGAGGCCGTTTCGATCAACTCATGGCCCAATACGCATGCCGAATACGCGATCAAGGCAATGGAGGCCGGCGCTCACGTCTTCATGGAAAAACCCATCGCCACCAATATGGCCGATGCCGAAGCCGTCGTTGCCACTGCTCAACGAACCGGTCGGAAGCTGGTTTTGGGCTACATCCTTCGCGTGCACCCCAGTTGGATGCGCTTTATCGAACTGAGCAAGACGCTGGGCAAGCCTCTGGTCATGCGCATGAACCTTAATCAGCAAAGCAATGGTGCTGCCTTAGTTGGGCATAAGAACTTGATGGAGTCCCTCACCCCGATCGTTGATTGCGGCGTGCATTATGTCGATGTCATGTGCCAGATGACCGGCGCAAACCCGGTTCGCGTTCATGGCATCGGCGCAAAGCTCTGGGCCGACGCTAACAAGCAGAACTACGGGCATCTGCATGTAACCTTTGATGATGGTTCGGTCGGCTGGTACGAGGCAGGCTGGGGACCCATGATGAGCGAGACAGCCTATTTCGTGAAGGACGTGATCGGTCCTAAAGGCTCGGTCTCCATGGTTCCAGCCGCCAGTGATGGCAAGGACAAATTAGCCGAGGTTACGGACTCGGCCGATATAGACCGGCATACAAAGACTGACATGCTGCGCTATCACCATGCCGACGTCGGTCCTGACAACAATTTCACCAAGCCCGATGCGTTCTACTCCACCGAGAACGAACCAACCCATCAAGAGCTGTGCGACCGTGAACAGGCCTTTTTCCTTCGCGCGATTAAAGAAGATATCGACTTGAGCCAATCCATGAGTGCATCGCTGAGCAGTCTTGAAATCGTTCTTGCCGCAGAACAGTCCATCCACGAACAACGAGTCATCGAGTTGACCAAGAACAACAGCCCGATCTAGGCCCGTAATATCTTTGCCGCCTTGTTATCGACGCCGCATTCTCACTCGGGTCATAGACAAGTACCAAGACAAGCGAAAATCGGCATTGATCGATGTCGATAAGTTAATCTTGACCGCTCTCAGCAGCATATTGTTCCAACATTTCGCGCACTTTGACCCTGGCCTCGAGCTTGCTGGCGAGCAGATATATCCCCCCGATCTTGCGGTGGATGAAGATCGTGTCGGCAGGCGGAATGGACCAGAGATCGGCCGCAACACCGAGTGCAAGAGCGCGATCACGAGCTTGGGTCGGTAGGTCGGCGGCGGCGAAGTCGAAGGCAGGGTCAGCGTTAATCGCATCCATGCCGATGCCGAGCAAGTCGAGCGCTAGATCGGAAAGTCTGTTCTGATCGGCCGAGAAATAGCCGATCTCGAGCATGGCAGAATATTGCGCATCCCGATCGCCGGAGAGCGCTGCCCGAAGCAGGCGCCGGAACTTGGCTTTAAGCTCAGGTTGAACAGCGCGCGTCGCCCCGAAATCGAGCAGCACAACACGGCCTGTGGCCGGCTGGTAGCGGAAATTGGCAAAGTTCGGGTCCGTCTGCACAAGGCCAAACTCAAAGATCTCTTGCAGAACAAGTCGCACCAAGCGCTCGACAATGCGGCTACGCTTTTCTTGGCCGAAAGCAATAACTCGGTCGATCGGCTGGCTCTCGACAAAGCCCATCGCCAGTACAGCCTCATGCGTCAAGTTCTTGTCGACTTGCGGAACCAGCAAGCTTTCATCACCTGCCACAAGCGCCCCGTAGCGCTGCAAGTGCTCGGCTTCGCGCAGATAATCGGCCTCTTCATGTAGCTGCCGCCGCGCCTCTTGGACCAGCGGATCGATGTTCACGCCCGCCGGCATTAATCGCGAGAGCCGCAGAAGCGAGACAACATTGTCGAGGTCGCTGTCTATGCTGGCTGCAATGCCGGGATACTGCACCTTGATCGCAAGGTCCCTCCCGTCTCGCGTACGTGCCCGATGCACCTGGCCGATGGACGCCGCCGCTATGGGAGCGGGAGAGAAGCTTTCGAAATTGGTGCGCCAGTCTTTGCCCCAATAGCGCGCCAGTTGCGCCTCAAGCTGCTGCGCCGGCATCGGCGCGGCATCGGCCTGCAAACGGCTGAGGATCGGCGACCATTCCGGCGGCAGGACCTGGCCGGCATCCATCGACAACATCTGCCCCAGCTTCATGGTGGCACCACGCATGTGGCTGAGTTTGTCGGCCAGCTTCAAGGCATTGGAGGGCGACGACAGGAGATCGGCGAGATTAGGCGCCTGCCGGGACAGGACCTGCTTGGCTCCGCCAAGCGCCACGCTAGCGCCTATGCTGCCGACCATGGAGCCCAGGCCAAAGAGCCGGGCGAGGCGCCCCGTCGGCACTGGTCTGTCACGATTGTTGGCCATGTGCGCCTCTGGCATTCTGTAAGAGGTAACGTCCGGCAAGCTATTCCGGATCGCGCTTGCGACACCGTGGCACTCCAGACCAAATCATCGGCTGACAGCGCGCTGAAAACTGCCAGTTGGCCACCAAAGCTTGGCAGAGTTGGAAAGCAGACCAAACAACCTACACGAGCGAGCCTGTTCTAACTGCAGGAAGCTTAAAGGGAGCCTTTCGGCGGCGGTGCATCGTTAATAAGCTGGCTGACAGCGGTTGTCAGTTGCGAAAGGGCGAACGGCTTGCCCAGCAGCACACTTTGCGGCACTCCGTTTGCCGCCCAGTTCACGGCGCTGTCGCCGGTCATGTAGACGACAGGCATCTTGGGCTTGAGCGCACGGGCGCGGCGGGCAACCTCCCACCCATCGATCCCTTCGCCCAGCCTAATATCGGTCAGAAGACAGGTGATTGCCTCCGAGCTACGCTCGAGCTTGGCGACGGCTTCCGAGCCGGAACTAGCTGTTTCGACTTCAAAACCAGCGTCGATAAGCTCCTCTTCCACAACGGTGAGCAGGAGGAACTCATCTTCAACAACCAGCGCTTTGGGCTTGTCCATGTCGGCTCCGTGGGCTTTGGCGGCTAACGCTTGTTGAACGCTTTCGTTCGAGTCGCCCAATCAGCAAAGCGACTTTATCTGAAACATTAAGAGGAGGTTCTTTGCAATCTTGGCAAACCACAAGGGCAATCTGTACGCTTGCCGTATGTCAGTCCGCGTCAGAACCAGCCACGCGATCCAGGGCAATGCTATCAAGATTTTGACCGCTATGTCCGGCCTTGGCAGGGCACCATTACGGTTCAGCTCACCGATGCACTTTCATCTCTGGTGGAGACTCGAGTTCAGGAAATGCACCAACGTGTCTCTCCGCCGCTAATAGGTTGCGCGGCCGCCTGACAGATCGAACACGGACGCCGTGGTAAAGCTGTTTTCGGCCGACACGAGCCATGCGACCATATTGGCTGCTTCTTCCACCTCTAGGAACCGGCCGCGCGGAATGCGGCTGAGCATGTACTCGATGAACTCGGGCTTGAGTTCGTCTAGAATACGCGTTTTTGCCGTTGCGGGGGTGATTGCATTGATCGCTATGTCGTACTTCGCGCACTCCTTGCCAACGGCCTTGGTCATGCCCACCACACCGGCCTTTGCCGCCGCATATGCTGAAGCCTGAGGGTTGCCTTCTTTTGCAGCGATCGAAGCTATGTTGACGATGCGACCATAATTGCGTGCCTTCATGCCGGGCAGGACAGCCCGGTTAACGTAAAAGGCGCCGTTCAGATCAATTTCAATGACACGCCGCCATTCTTCGAGATCATATTCCTCTAACGGCGCGTTACGGCCAGCAATACCTGCAGAATGGACCAAAATGTCGAGGCTCCCAAAGGCGGTCTCCACCTGTGCTGTCGCTGCAGCAACTGCCTCGTAGTCGGCAATATTCACTTCGATGGTGGAAGCGGCGTCACCAAGCTCCTTTTGCGCATCGGCAAGCAATCGAGCGTTCAAATCCCAAAGGCTCACCTGTGCTCCCGACGCAACGAGACGGCGCGCGATGGCAAAGCCCAGCCCCTGCGCACCGCCCGTGACCACGGCAATTCGTCCAACAAGATCGATCTGGTTCATCTAGGTCCGCTTACGTTCAAAGCTAAAGGGATGGGTGGCACTCAAGGCAAGTGAAAGACCTGAACGAGATCGACGACCGTTGGCGTGCCATCATCGTCATAATCCATGATGTCGGACATGAACTCCCACCAGCGCTTGTTGGCATCAGTCTTAGGCAGGTCGGCCATGGTGTGATCGTCGGTACGGATCAGCGTGGCAAAAAGGTCGTTCGTCTCCGGATCGTGCCAGATCGAGTAATCGGACACGCCTGCGTCCTTGAGTGCTTGCGAGAGTTCGGGCCATATCTCATCATGGCGCTTCTTGTATTCGGCGATCTTGCCAGGGTGCACCCGCATGCGGAATGCGATGCGCTCAGCCATCAGACTCTCCTCATCTAAACTGCCCTCGGAGTAGCATGGCTCAGCCACGCTCCATGCGATTGGCGGCTCGCCCGAACCCTTCGGCAATGACCACCTTCATAGCTTCACGTGCTTCTTCAGCGTTTCGCATCTCGATTGCCCGGGCGATGCGCCCGTGCGAGCGAACTGTTTTGAGCATGGCCTGATCATCCTGCATGGGCGAGCTGATGGTGAAAACGGCTGTGAGCGCGAGCTCTACAAGCGCACTGATCGACGCCATGAAAGGATTGCCGGACGCTTCGGCTACGGCACGATGAAACTCAAGGTCAGTGCGGGCAAATTCTTCTGCAGACTTCGCTTCGCCTAGACGCTCGGCACAGGCGATCAACGCTGCCGCCTGTTCGTTGCTGCGCCGCTCGGCAGCAAGCGCAGCCGACTCTACCTCCACCCCGATGCGAATTTCCGACAGGCTGCGCAGGAAGGCGATATCCGGGCCCGTTTCGAAGTGCCAGGCGAGCACATCGGCATCGAACAAATTCCAGCGCTTGCGTGGCAATACGCGTGTGCCGACCCGCGCTCGCGCTTCGATCATTCCTTTGGCTGCAAGCGTCTTGAGCGCCTCGCGCAGTACTGTGCGGGAAACATTGAACCGCTGCAGCAATTCGGAATCCGACGGCAGGATCTCGCCTTCTGCATAATTGCCGCCAACGATGGCGACACCCAGTTGCCAGAGCACTTGTGAATGCAGATTTCGCAACGGAACGCGGCCGGCAATCGAGGCAATCAGATCGCCGGATGTGCTCCCCCTCCCTTCGCGCGCCCCCATGATTTCCCCATCCCTTTTCGCGTAAGCTAAGCATGCGCCAATAAGTGATACAATATGAATTAGCCGTTCAGCGCTGGACAGCGGCAGTGCGGTTCAGCAGGTTAGCGGCAAAAAGGAATCGCCCATGTCTTCTGCTGCCCTTGATAGCGTTCTTGCCCAGGTCGACCGCGATCTCAATCTAAGCCTTGAGCGGCTCTACCAATTGCTTCGCATCCGCTCTATCTCGACCGATCCGGCTTTTGCGGCCGAGTGCCAGCGCGCCGCTGATTGGCTGGTCGCCGAACTCAACGGGCTGGGCTTCGCAGCAGCCGCGCGTACTACGCCGGGCCACCCTGTTGTCGTGGCGCATGGGCCCGAACAGGCCGGCCCCCATGTGCTGTTTTATGCGCATTACGATGTGCAGCCGGTCGATCCGCTCCATCTTTGGCACAGCGATCCGTTCGAGCCTGAACTCAAGACCGACGCCAATGGGCGCAAGACTATCGTGGCGCGTGGTGCATCGGACGACAAGGGTCAGATGATGACCTTCATCGAAGCCTGCCGCGCCTGGAAGGCGGCAACAGGCTCCCTGCCGGTGCGGGTTTCGCTGATGCTCGAGGGCGAAGAAGAATCTGGTGGCAAGAATCTGCCGCCTTTCATGGAAGCCAACCGCCACGAACTGGCAGCAGCCGATATCGCGCTGGTTTGCGACACCGACATGTGGGACCGACAAACGCCTTCGATCACCACCATGCTTCGCGGTCTCGTCGGCGAGGAGATCGAGATTACCTGCGCCAACAAGGACCTTCATTCCGGCATGTTTGGCAACGCTGCGCGCAACCCCAACCAAGTGCTGGCCGAGATCATCGCCAGCCTTCGGGCGCCGGATGGCAGCGTAACCCTGCCTGGCTTTTACGACGATGTCGCCGAGATCAGCCCGGAACTCAAGGCGCAGTGGCAGGGATTGGGGTTCGACGAAGCGGCATTCCTGGGCGAAGCAGGGTTGTCGCTTCCAGCGGGTGAACAGGGCCGCTCGGTCCTCGAAATGATCTGGGCGCGGCCAACCTGCGAGATCAACGGCATGAGCGGCGGCTATACCGGCGACGGTTTCAAGACCGTCATCCCGTCCAAGGCAAGTGCCAAGATCAGCTTCCGCCTCGTCTCGGGCATGCAGCCCGACAAGATTCGCGCCGCTTTCCGCAAGCATGTCGAAGACCGTATTCCGGCCGATTGCTCGGTTAAGTTTACGGCCCATGGCGGCTCCCCGGCGATCACCGTGCCAAGCGATGGAACACATTTGCGCCAGGCTTTGGCAGGGTTGTCGGGTGAATGGAACAAGCCGGCAGTAATCACCGGTTCGGGCGGCTCGATCCCGGTCGCGGGCGACTTCAAGAAGATACTAGGTCTCGATACGCTCCTCATCGGCTTTGCACATGTGGATGATCAAATCCACAGCCCAAACGAGAAATACGATCTAGAAAGCTTTCACCGCGGCATCCGCTCCTGGGTGCGGGTGCTGGCAGCGTTTGCTGGATAGTGAGCCAATGACCGGAAGAGCACCCGGAAGCTGAAGATCGACGTTAGGCCGGCTGGCCACCCAACATCTGCACTGCGCGAGCACCGGCGGCTGTGCCCTTGGCCAAGGCATTGCTCTCGTCATCTCCATTCAGCAGCGCTGCAAGAAAGCCGGCCGCGAAAGCATCGCCTGCCCCTGTGCTGTCAACAACGTCCACCTGCTCGGCCGGTAACGACAGCCTGATGCCATCTCGTCCGCCAAGCGTTGCGCCGTCGCGTCCGCGCTTGACGACGACGTTGCGGTAGCGTTCGCCCAAGGTCCTGATCTGCACCTCGTAGTCCGAAAAACCGGTGAGCGCTTCGGCTTCACTTTGGTTGGCAAAAATCCAATCGGCGCCTTGCGTCCAATCAAGGAACTGCGCCGTACCAACCTCAAGGAGAAACCCAACCGAAGCGGGATCGACGGCAATGGCAACGCCCCGCATTTTCGCTTCTGCGAAAAGAGCCTGTACGGCTATGCGCGGGCCGGGAGCAAAGAAACTATAACCCGACACCATGACCATGGCCGCGCCGTCGAGCAGGCTATCCGGCAGATCATGTTTACAGAGGTTGAGATTGGCGCCCCGGTCGGTCAGGAAACTGCGTTCGCCATCAGGATCAACGATGGTGACCAAAATGCCCGAGGGCTGCTCATTGTCACCGCTGAGAACCGGCACGACACCCAGATCTCGAAAATAGCTCTCGTGGCCCATCTTGTCGGCGGCACCGACCCGCGCCGCAAACACCACTTCGGCACCCATCGCGCCCAGCCACACAGCCTGGTTGGCGCCTGACCCACCCGGCCGGCTGCGTATCGTCGCGCGCCGGTCCGATCCTTTGACGATCGGCCCTTCGGGCACCACGATGACATCGGTCATCACGTCGCCAACGACGAGGATCCGGCGCGTCATACCCGCAGGGTCACGGGCTTCTTGGCCATGGCAACCGCGATCTGCGCCGCCACCTTGGCGTTGTTTTCCACCAAGGCAATGTTGGCGACCAGCGACTTGCCTTCGGTCAATTCGAAAATGCGCTTGAGGAGGAACGGCGTCAGAGCCTTGCGCGATACGCCTTCCTGTTCCGCCCCTTGGATGGCCTCAGCAATCCGCGCTTCGATGGCAGCAGCATCAAGCTCGCTTTCTTCCGGGATCGGATTGGCGATAAGGATGCCGCCCAGACCCAACGCAATCTGGGTCTGCATGACCTTGGCGATATCTGTCACGTCATCGAACCGATGATCGACTTTATGCCCGCTTTTGCGCGCCCAGAATGCTGGGAAATCTTCAGTGCCATAGCCCAGCACCGGCACGCCATTGGTTTCGAGCACTTCCAAAGTCTTGCCGATATCTAGAATCGACTTGGCTCCGGCGCAGACGACCGCCACAGGTGTGCGACCCAGCTCTTCAAGATCTGCCGAAATATCAAAGGTCTCTTCGGCACCCCGATGCACGCCGCCGATCCCGCCCGTGGCAAACACGTGGATGCCGGCCAGCGCCGCGATCTGCATGGTCGTTGCAACGGTCGTACCGGCAATGGCGCCCTGCACCAGTAGCGCTGCCACGTCGCGCCGTGACGCCTTGGCAGCCTTGCCGCCCTCCAGCGCGAGCCGCTCGAGATCCTCGCCCGACACCCCAACGCAGAACCGGCCATCCATGATGGCGATCGTCGCGGGCACGGCGCCATGTTTGCGGATCACCGCCTCCACATTGTTGACCATCTCCAAATTCTGCGGATAGGGCATACCATGGGTAATAATGGTGGACTCCAGCGCCACCACCGGTTTGCCCTCGGCGAGGGCCTGACGCACTTCGGGACTGGTGGACAAATAGGCCTTGGCGATCATCGACCGGGCTCGCTTTCAAGAACAGTTCTGAGCCATGCCGGCCCTGATTGCCGCGGGTTTTGCGCCTTGTTGTCGCAAGGCGTCAAGCCCCCGAAAAACATGGGGTAAAGCGCTTGTCGCGCGCTTCGTTTGGTTTTAGGGTCCCTTCGATATTGTGGTGAGAAAGGGTACTTCGCTGCAGACGCTCATTGTTGATTGGTCAATCCTTGCCGATCGATACGCGCCCCGCGCGGGGCAGAGTTCAGCCAAGTTTGCCAGCGCCCCTAGGCGCGGGGCCGCCGCATCCTTTATTCACGACCTGCCGTTCACCAAAAGATAAGCGCGTGACGCTGACCTTGTCTGCCAAAAGGCAGGGCAAACTCCAATGCTGCGCGCTTGGCGCTGCGACCACCTAAAGACCGAAACGACCCCGAACAGGAGCCCATCAGACAATGAACAAATCGCTCGTCCTTGCCTTCGGTGCCCTCATGGCCGCCAGCCCAGCGCTGGCCCAGGAAGAGCCCGTGCTCAATGTCTATAACTGGTCAGACTACATCGCCGAAGACACCATCGCCAATTTCGAGGCGCAGACCGGCATCAAGGTAAACTACGACGTCTACGATACCAATGAAATTGTCGACGCCAAGCTGCTCGCCGGCTCGTCGGGTTATGACATCGTGGTGCCCTCGGGCAATTTCCTCGAGCGCCAGATCCAAGCCGGACTGATCCTTGAACTCGACAAATCCAAGCTGCCCAATCTCGGTAATCTCGATCCCGCTGTAATGGCGACGGCCGCAGGGCAGGATCCGGACAACGCCCATGGCGTTCCGTATATGATCAACACTATCGGCTATGGCTACAACGTCGCCAAGGTTACCGAGCTGCTCGGCGCAGAAGCACCTGTCGATAGCTGGGACTTGATCTTCAAGCCTGAGAACGCCGAAAAGCTTGCCGCCTGCGGCATTAGCCTGCTCGATAGCCCATCTGAGGTGGTGGGCATTGCCCTCAACTATCTTGGTCTTGACCCCAATTCGGAGAGCGAAGAGGACCTTGCCAAGGCCGAAGCGCTCCTAACCAGCATCAAGCCATATATCCGCTATTTCAGCTCATCGCAGTATATCGACGATCTGGGCAATGGCGAAACCTGCGTGGCGCTCGGCTATTCCGGAGACATCTTCATCGCCGCCGATGCTGCTTCCGCCGCTAATGCAGGCGTCGAAGTGCAATACGTCATCCCCAAGGAAGGCGCCGCGACCCTGTTCGACTTCCTGGCCATCCCAGTCGATGCGCCGCACCCGGACAATGCGCACAAGTTCATCAACTATATCCTTGAGCCCCAAGTGGTGGCGGACATCACCAATTACGTGTTCTACGCCAACCCAAACCTTGCCGCGACCGAGTTCGTGAGCGAGGAAGTCAAGAGCAACCCCGGGATCTATCCGCCTGCGGAAACCATCGCCCAGGCTTTCGTGATGAAGGCTCACACCCCGGAATACGAAGAGGTCTTGACCCGCACTTGGACCCGCATCAAAACGGGCCAGTAACAACGATCTTCAAGGGGGCGGCACCAGCCGCCCCTCAGCCTTTGATGAGTGCGCCATGGCCAAGAAGCCGCAACTAGCTATCGACACACGGCCCTGGCGTGACCCGAACGCCAAGCCGTTCGTCCGCATCAAGAACGTTACCAAGAAGTTCGGTGACGTTCATGCCGTTTCGGACGTCTCGCTCGACATCTTCAAATCCGAACTGTTCTGCCTCTTGGGTGGCTCGGGCTCGGGCAAGTCGACGTTGTTGCGCATGCTGGCCGGTTTCGAGCAGCCGACATCCGGCACGATCGAAATCGACGGTGTCGATATGACGGACGTGGCTCCATACAACCGCCCCGTCAACATGATGTTTCAGAGCTACGCCCTGTTCCCCCACATGAACGTGGAGCAGAACATCGCCTATGGCCTTAAGCGCGATCATCTGCCCAAAGACGAGATTCAGCAGCGCGTGCAGGAACTGCTGGCCTTGGTGAAACTGCAGGACTACGGCAAGCGCCGGCCCCATCAGCTATCGGGCGGCCAGCGGCAACGCGTGGCTCTCGCCCGCTCTCTGGCAAAGCGGCCGAAACTTTTGCTCCTCGATGAACCCTTGGGCGCGCTCGACAAGAAGCTGCGCGAGGAAACGCAGTTCGAGCTGGTCAAGATTCAAGAGACACTCGGCGTGACCTTTATCGTGGTGACGCACGATCAGGAAGAAGCCATGTCGCTCGCCACCCGCATTGGGGTGATGAATTATGGCGAAATCGCCATGATCGGTGAGCCGACTGAAATTTACGAATTCCCCAATTCCAAATTCGTCGCGGGCTTCATCGGCTCGGTCAATATGGTGGAAGGCGTCGTCACCGAAGACGAGCCTGGTCACGTCCGCATCCGCTCCTCTGAGCTCGGTTGCGACATCTATGTGGGCCACGGCGTTGATTGCGCGCCCGACCAGATCCTGTGGTGGGCGATCCGACCCGAAAAGATCGAGCTGAGCCGCGACAAGCCGGAGAGCCCGCAGGACGCCAATGTCACCCAAGGCATTGTCGAAGATATCGGCTACCTTGGGGACATGAGCGTCTACCAGGTGCGCCTCGAAAGCGGCAAGCACGTCCGCGTCACCCAGACCAATACTGTGCGCGGCAACCCGGATGCAATCACCTGGGACGAACAGGTTTACCTGACTTGGGGCGACAGCGCCGGATCGGTGTTGACGGTATGATGTGCGTGGTTCACGGAGGGAGCCTCCATGTCCAGCTTTGACACTGAATCACCCGCCCCGCGCCGGCAGCGGCCCTGGACTGTCGTCGAGCGCGCGCTCGCTGCAATTGGCCTTTCAGGCAAGGCGCTGGTCATTGCCGCTCCAGCCATCTGGCTGACGGTTTTCTTCCTGGTCCCGCTTGCAGTGGTCTTTGGCATTTCCCTGACCATCAAGCAGTTCGGCCGCCCACCCTATACTCCGCTGCTGACCAACGAAGAAGGCACGGTGCAGCTGACCCTGCACCTGAACAATTATGTTCGCCTGTTCACCGACGGGCTCTACGTCTCGGCTTACCTTAGCTCGATCAGAATCGCCCTGATCTCGACAATCATTGCCCTTTGCATCGGCTACCCCATGGCCTATGCCATCGCCCGCGCGCCCGACCAGTGGCGCAACATCCTTCTGATGCTGGTAATCCTCCCTTTCTGGACCTCGTTTCTCCTTCGCGTCTACGCGCTCACCGGCTTTATGCGGGGCAATGGCGTCGTCAACCAGTTCCTTGGGCTGTTCGGCATCCAGCCGCTCGTCATGATGCAGACCGATTTCGCCGTCTATGTCGGCATCGTCTATTCGTACCTGCCCTTCATGATCCTACCGCTCTACACCAATCTGGTGAAGCTGGACGGTGCGTTGCTTGAGGCCTCGGCCGATCTGGGCGCCCGACCACTGCGCACGTTCCTGACCATCACCCTGCCCCTCTCCATGCCAGGCATCATCGCCGGCTCCATGCTGGTGTTCATCCCCGCCATCGGCGAATTCGTCATTCCATCGCTTCTGGGCGGCCCCTCGACGCTGATGATCGGACGCGTCCTGTGGGACGAGTTCTTCGCCAATACCAATTGGCCTCGCGCTTCGGCCGTGGCTGTCGCCATGCTCGTCGTCGTGGTTATCCCTATCATGCTCCTGCAAAGGGCGCAGGATGCGGTGCAGGATCGGGAAAGGGCCAAGTAGATGCGGCGCGGCTGGTTCCTCCCAATCGCAGCGACCCTGGGCTTTGCATTCCTCTATGCGCCCATCATTTCGCTCGTGGTATTTTCCTTCAACGAAAGCAATCTGGTGACCGTCTGGTCGGGCTTTTCGACCAAGTGGTATGGCGCCTTGCTGGCCGATCCACAGATGCTGGGTGCCGCTTGGCTCAGCGTTCAGGTGGCGTTTGCGGCAGCTACGATTGCACTGGTGCTGGGCACGCTATGCGCCGTCGCGCTGGTCCGTTTCCGCCATTTCCGTGGCCGCACAATCTTGGCTGGCACCGCCTCGGCGCCCCTGGTCATGCCCGACGTGATCACAGGCCTTGCCCTGCTGCTCCTGTTCGTCGCCATGGAATCGCTGATTGGCTGGCCCTCCGGGCGAGGCCTCCTGACCATCATCATCGCCCATTCCACCTTCTGCACCGCCTATGTCGTCGTCGTGGTGCAATCGCGCCTCTCCGATCTCGATCTCAGCCTGGAGGAAGCGGCCATGGATCTTGGGGCGACCCCGATCCGGGTCTTCTTTGATATCACGCTGCCTATCATCGCACCGGCGCTGGTCTCCGGCTGGCTCCTGGCGTTTACGCTGTCGCTCGACGATCTGGTGATTGCAAGCTTCGTCTCCGGCCCCGGCTCGTCCACCCTGCCCATGGTGATCTTTTCCAAGGTGCGCCTGGGCGTGTCGCCTGACGTCAATGCCCTGGCAACGATCATCATCGGCATCGTTGCAGTTGGCGTTCTCGCAGCAACGCTTATGCAGTTGCGCTCGCGGCCCAGGAAAGTGCGCGCCTAGCAAATTTCAAGAGCCGGGCGCGTGACAATTGTTTGACTGGACAAGCCGGCAAATCCGGCGCAACATCGCCTTATGTTCAACAAATGCAAAGGAGGTGATCCAGTGTCTAATGAGATTATGGTGCTCGTAGAAGGTCTTGGATTTGATGTGCTAGCGATGGGGATGCCCGCCTAGCACGCCTCCAGAGGCCTCGAGGCCTAAGACTCAAGGAAGGGCTGCTCCACAAGGGGCAGCCCTTTTTTACTGGGCTTGACGAAAAGCCCTAAGCCATTGATACCGCTGCCGACCCTTGTTGGAGCGCGCGATGTCCCAGGCCAATTTCGTTCTTACTCTGAGCTGCGCCGATCGCCCCGGCATTGTCGCTGCCGTAACGACTGAACTGGCTGCGCTCAGCGCCAATATTGCTGAATCCAACCAGTTCTGGGATCGCGAAACCGGCCGCTTTTTCATGCGCCTGGCCTTTACCGCGCCGGAGGGCGTCGATCGCGACACCATTGAGCGGGCGCTGAAATCCCCAATCGAGCGGTTTTCCATGAAGACCAATCTGGTCGATGAAGCGCGCAAGAAGCGCATCGTCATCATGGTCTCCAAGTTCGACCACACCCTGCGCCACCTCCTTTACCAAATCCAGGTCGGCTGGCTCGATGCTGAGGTCGCCGCCGTCATTTCCAACCATGACGCGACGCGCAAGCTCGCCGAAGCCGAAGCCATCCCCTTCCACCTGCTGCCCGTCACGGCCGCCACCAAGGCCGCACAGGAAGAACAGGTACTTGCGCTGGTGAAAAGCTCCGGCGCCGACCTCGTGGTGCTCGCCCGCTACATGCAGGTGCTGTCCGACAACCTCTCCACCCGCCTCTTCGGGCAGGTCATCAACATCCACCACTCGTTCCTGCCCAGTTTCAAGGGCGCCAAGCCCTACCACCAGGCCCATGAACGCGGCGTCAAGATCATCGGCGCCACAGCACACTATGTGACGCCCGACCTCGACGAAGGCCCTATCATTGAACAAGAAACCGCCCGCGTCACCCACGCCATGAGCCCCGATGACCTAGTCGCCGCTGGCCGCGATATCGAATCCCGCGTCCTCGCCCGCGCCGTCAAGCTGCACCTGGAAAACCGGGTCATGCTGAACGGAAAAAAGACGGTAGTGTTTGGGTAAGGGGCAAACCCCTTACACCGGCAAATCCTCAAGCCTGAGCGAGTCAGCCAGTGTCGTCTGGTCCAGCACGGCGCGCGTCGCCAGCGTCACTCGCTCGAACACATGCCGGATCTCGCATGATGCCTCGTCCCGGCAGTCCTCGCACTTGCGATAGGCGATCTTGGATAGGCATGGCAACGGTGCGATCGGCCCGTCGATCAAACGTAGCACTTCGCCGAACATGATCTGTTCGGGCGCGCGGAGCAGCTCGTATCCGCCTGCCCGGCCCCGCCGGCTGGCCACGAACCCGGCCCGCTTGAGCTCCAGCAAAATCTGCTCAAGGAACTTCTTGGGAATCGATTGTTCCTTGGAAATCTCGCCGATCATCATGGTCTCGCCCCGGCCAGCCCGAGCAAGGGATACAAGCGCGCGCAGGGCATATTTAGCTTTTTGCGAAATCATCTTTGCCGGTTACTTAATGCACGCCACAAGCGCATGCCAATTTCAAGGAAACTGCCGAAAATTGGACTGGAAAGCAGCTATGCGCCACCTCTCAACCCTTTGACAAGAGCTAGACTTTTGGCTCCGGCACCACCGACGGCACGACGCCCTGACTCTTCTCCCGTGTCTCCTCTAAACCTTCGTTCTCATCAACCGGCGGCACCTGGGTGCTATGGGCATTCTCGGTTTCAGCTAATGGTTGTTCAGCGGACACCTGCTCGCCTCCCGTCTGGTCATGGAATTCCACCTCCGTTCCAGATGGCAAGATGATGTGGGCAGCCATAATGGCCCGTTGATCCACAATCAGCTGCGACGGTGCCATTTGGGGCATGACTGATACAGTTATCTCTTCGATAGCAATGGGCGGCTCGGCCGGAGCCTCTACCTTTTCACTTGGGGGAACCGGCTCGTGCTCTTCGATCGGCTCGTCCTCCGGCAGCAATGCTCCTGCCTGCGCCGGGTGCACGGCCTCCAGCTCGGACATGGGCGGACCGGTGACTATATGAGGCACGGCAGCAGTCGGTTCCTCTGCTAGCTGAGGCGTTTCTACACTCTCAGCTGGTTCGGTAGCTACATCTACCTTGTTGTAATCATCTTCTCGCACTTCAATCACGTCGAGGGATGAAGCTTGTTGCTGCTCCTCTTCAGCATTCATGATCGGCGCTATCTGGTCGAGATCAGGTTCAAAATCATCCGGCTCAAGCGAGTCAACGCCCGGAATGTCTGCCGCCAGAACTTCTTCAGCAGTCAGCTCTGGCGCTTCGAGAGCCACAGTGGGTTCTTCCGGAATTGGTTCGCTGACCGGCTCTGCCGCAACGTACCTGTCCGCCGCTGCGGGCTCTTCCAACACAAGATCAGCTACAATTGGCGCTGCAGCAGTCTGCAAGATGTTGCCAGTTGGCGGCAATCTCGACTCATCACTTGCAGCGGCAGGACTATTGTCCCCGCGCTCGCCGCGTAGCCACGCCAGCATGCCCAGACCGATTTCCCGCTCACCCATGATCACATCATTGGCGCCAAAATTGCGCAGATGGGTTTCCTCCTCCTCCGAATGCGCCCGGGCGATGATACGGATCGAAGGACTGAGCTTCCGGCCCGCCTCGCAGACGGAACCGGCCTCATAACCATTAGGAATAGCGACCATCAGGCAACGCGCAGCCCCAAGATTGGCCAGCTGCAGCACCTGGGCGCTCGCAGCATTGCCGACTACGACCTCAATACCTGCTGCGCGGGCTGCTGCAACGGAGTGGTCGGAATCCTCGATGACGACGAGCGGCGATCTAGCAGCATGAAGCCCCTCGCCCACGACGCGCCCAACGCGGCCATAACCGACGAGCACGGTGTGACCCGTTTGCTGCGAGGGCTCGGGCACATCATCGTCCGCCCCCGGTGCTCCAATGTCGACACCTGCTGCGCTTGGAGCATCGGTGGTCAGAGGTCCATTGGCAGCAGCGGAGATTTCACGCGGCTCGATACGCGGCACACCATCACGCTCCATTCGCGCGGCGCGGAACTGGGCGGCACGGGCTTCAACGCGCGGCCGGGCCAGATCGATAGCCCAGAACACCACCGGATTGAGCACAATGGAAATCAGGGCGCCCGCGAGGATCAAGTCCTGCCCCTCGGGCGGCAGGATGGCGAGCGACACGCCAAGGCTTGCCAGAATAAACGAGAATTCACCGATCTGCGCCAGCGAAGCCGAGATTGTCAGTGCCGTTCCAACAGGCCGCTTGAACAACAGCACGATGCCGAAAGCAGCCAGCGACTTGCCGATGATGATGATGAACACCGTCGCGAAAACCGGCAGGGGATTGGTGATGAGAATACTGGGGTTAAAGAGCATGCCGACCGAAACGAAGAACAAGACGGCAAAGGCGTCACGCAAGGGCAGCGTTTCCTGAGCCGCCCGATGGCTGAGCTCGCTTTCGGACAGGATCATGCCAGCAAAGAACGCGCCGAGGGCCAGCGACACGCCGAACAAGACGGACGAGCCCAGCGCCACGCCCAAGGCAATCGCCAGCACCGCAAGGCGAAACAATTCCCGGCTGCCCGTATGGGCGGTTAGATGAAGCGCCCACGGAATGGCACGGCGGCCGACCACCAGCATGAAGCCGACAAAAGCGGCAAGCTTGACCAGGGTGAGCGCAAGCACACCCCAAATGCCGATCGAACCACCAACAATACGTTCAACAAACGACACGAAGGGATCGTGAATGAGCGCTTCGCCGCCGTTGAGGCTGGCAAAAGCCGGAATGAGCACCAGCGCCAGCACCATGGCGATATCTTCGACAATCAACCAACCAACCGCAATGCGGCCACGCTCGGTTTCGATCAGCCGCCGGTCCTGCAGGGCCTTAAGCAACACCACCGTGGACGCGACGGACAGCGCTAACCCAAAGATGATCCCTGCGCCCAAGCCCCAGCCCATCAGCAAAGCCAGCCCTAGGCCAAGCAGCGTTGCCACGGCAATCTGTGCGATCGCCCCTGGAATCGCAAGCGACCGGACGCTCATCAAATCCTTGAGCGAGAAATGTAGGCCCACGCCAAACATCAGAAGGATCACGCCGAGCTCGGACAATTCGGCGCCTAAGGCCTGATCGGCGACAAAGCCCGGCGTATGCGGCCCAACTAGAACACCAGCTAGTAGATAACCCACCAGCGGGGGCATACGCAGCCGGTTGGCAATCATGCCGAATATGTAGGCGAGCACCAAAGCCGCGACGATCGTTGAGATCAGGGGCGTGTCATGGTGCATTTTACCTCCGGAAGGGGTCTAGACCTGATATGGAATGGAAATCTCGACAACCAAGATGCGGTATGGCGGGTTTATGTGCAAGCGTTGTGCCGGGCGAAAACGTCAGCAATTAGGCTGGCTTGGTCTCCTTGACAAGGACGAGCAGAAGCTTCGCGGGCGTGCTGCAGTCATCAAGCCGTCAGCGCGTCATGAAACTATTGCTCCGGTGCCGTGTTGAGGCGCAGGACTATTATGGGGTGCGCTGTGCGGTTTTCGGTCGGATGCGAGATTGGCTATGATGTCACTGAAACTGCAACGCTGATCTTCAACATCCAGGCCATGCGTGGCGGACGGCAGCGCGTCCTAAGCGAAAAGCTCACGATCACACCCGATGTTGCCGCCGACGAAAAGGCGGCTGGCGAAAATGGCAATCGCTATTTACGCCTTACGGCACCCGAAGGCGAAGTCCGGCTGCACTACAGCGCCGACATTATTCTCGATCCCCTGCACCAGCAGCCCGAAATCATCGGTGAAGTCCCGATTGGAACATTGCCGCTCGATATCTTGCCGTTCCTCAACCCATCCCGCTACTGCCTATCGGACGAGCTGGCGCGCTTTGCCAACCGGCAGTTCGGTACGATCGAACCCGGCTTCGGCCGCGTTACCGAAATCTGCAATTGGATCTATGAGGAAGTAGACTATCGATTCGGCAGCAGCGATACGACGACAACGGCAGCCGATACCTTCTCGCTGCGAGCCGGTGTTTGCCGTGATTTTGCTCACTTAGGCATAACATTCTGCCGCGCCCTTGGCATTCCAGCACGCTTCGTCTCCAGCTACGCCTGGCAACTCGAGCCGCAAGATTTCCATGCCGTCTTCGAAGCCTATCTAGGAGATCGCTGGTATCTGTTCGATGCAACGCGAAAAGCATCGCTCGATGGGCTGGTGCGGATCGGCGTTGGCCGCGATGCCGCGGACACCGCTTTTGCGACCATCTATGGTCCTGTTACGTCCCAGCCGATCAAGGTCTGGAGCGAGGCACCCGATGGTGACGCGACGGAAGAATGGCCGACCGATGCAGTCAGCGTAGCGCGCAGCTAGCTCACTCACCCCATTCCATCCTGCGGCGAGCGCACCTGCTCGACGATGACCTCGACATCCATGCCGAGGTAATCATCCTTCTTGCCGACGAAAGTGCCGGCAATCGGGATCGCTTGGCGCGGCTCGCGCGCCACCCCGACCCGGATCAGGTCGCGCGTGCCGATGATCCCATTGGTCGGGTCGAACTCGACCCAGCCGGCGCCGGGCAGGTAAACCTGGCACCAGGCATGGGTCGCGCCGCCACCCTTATGATTGCCGTCTCGCGCCGGTGAATAAAGATACCCTGTAACAAAACGCGCCGCCAAACCCAGCGAACGCACGGCCTCGATCATTAGCAGCGCAAAGTCGCGGCACGTGCCCTGCCGCATTTCCAGAGTGCGCAAGGGACGCTGCGTTCCCGGGTCCGGCCGGCGCAGATAGCGAAAGCTCTCCTTGATGCCATGGGTCATGTTGGCCAGGAGATGCCCAGTATCGGTCGTCCCCTTGGCGTTGAGGAACCGCCCTGCCCATTGATCGACTTCCCGGTCCTCCGGGTATTGGCGCCGCAAATTCGGCGCCAGATCTATCGCATCCACATCGCCATATGAGAACGGAAACACCTTGGCCCGGCTGTCGATCTCAAAGGCCGGCGTCAGCTCGGGCGAATGCTCCAGCACCATGCTGGCAACGATCCGGAGCTCTTCGGCGCCCTCTTCGAAATCAGCGATAGCAATGCCATTACCGAACACGTCATGAATCCAGCGCATAGAAACGGGCTTGGGCCAGATGGACAGCGAAAAGCTCTCCAGCGTCTGCTCCATGCTGTCGCGCGGCCGCAGAAGCATGCGGTGCTCCCCGAATTTCACCGGTCGCGCATAGGAATAAACCGTTTGGTGACGAACCGAGAGGAGGGTCAAGACACAACCGTGATCTTGTCGGCCGCGCGGGTAATGCCGGTATAAAGCCAGCGCGCCCGTTCCTCCCGAAACACGAAGCTTTCGTCGAACAGATAGACGCTATCCCACTGCGAGCCTTGCGCCTTGTGTACGGTCAGGCAATAGCCAAAGGTGAACTCGTCGAACTGGCGCCGCTCGGGCCAGCCCATGGCATCTTCCTCGCCCGAAAAGAACGCCTTGTGGGTAAGCACGCGCGTTTCGCCCTTGCCTTCTTCGGCGCCCAGCAACAGCGAATATTTGCCGTTGGACCGGCGCGTCACGTCAGTCACGATCCAGATTTGTCCGTTGAGGAGCTTCTTGCGCGGATTGTTCCGCAGGCACACCATGCGGTCACCCATCACCGGCTCATGGAACGGCAAGCCTTTGAGCTCGCGCAGCCGGTCATTGTACTGCAGCCGCGTCTTGTTGCGGCCCACCAGCACCTGGTCGGCCTCCAGCACCGCATTGCGATCGACCTGCTCGCGCCCCACAACAATGGACTCCCCATAGGAGCCGCGCTCGAGGAACCCGCCTTCGCGCACCTGCATGGAGAGGTGAATGATTGGATTGTCCGCCGCCTGCCGGTGGATTTCGGTCAGCATCACATCGGGCTCGTCGGCGGTGAAAAACCCCGCCCCCTGCACCGGCGGCAGCTGGAACGGATCGCCCAGCACCAGGATTTTGACCCCGAACGAGAGCAGATCCTTGCCCAGTTGCTCGTCCACCATCGAGACTTCATCGATCACGATGAGGTCGGCGTCGGCAGCCGGGCTCTCGTCGTCCAGCACGAAGCGCGGCTCGCCCTCCTTTTCGCTTACCAGGGTGTAAATGAGCGAGTGGATCGTCTGCGCTCCCTTGCAGCCACGCTTGCGCATCACCAGCGCGGCCTTGCCGGTAAACGCTGCATATTTCACCGAGCGGACATCCTGCGCCAGATGCACGGCGAGCGTCGACTTGCCCGTGCCCGCCCAGCCGAACAGGCGGAACACTTGCGGTCCGTTTTTGTCCTTGAGCCAGGCGGATACGGCCAACAGCGCCGCATCCTGCTGGGGCGACCAGGCTGGCATCAGCTAATCGTCGTCCGCACAGTGCCCACACCTTCAATAGTGCCTTCGAGCACATCCCCGCGCACCACCGCGCCGACGCCCGAAGGCGTTCCGGTCAAGATGAGATCGCCCGCCCGCAACCCGACAAAGCCACTGAGATAGGAGATGGCTTCCGCCACGCTCCAGATCTGCTCGCCAAGATCGCCCCGCTGGCGCTCTTCGCCATTCACCGACAGCGTAATGGCGCCCTTGCCGGGATGCCCGACGGCCTCAGCCGGCTCGATCGTGCCGATCGGCGCCGAAAAGTCGAACGCCTTGGCCATTTCCCAAGGCCGCCCCGCCTTCTTGGCCACCGCCTGCAAATCGCGCCGGGTCATATCAAGCCCGGCCGCATAGCCATAGACATGGTCGAGCGCATCGGCGACGGCGATGTCGCTGCCGTCCTTGCCGATGGCAACAACCAGCTCGATCTCGTGGTGGAGATCCGCCGTTTGCGGCGGATAGGGCACCGAGGCCCCGCCTACCACTACGGCGTCCGCCGGCTTGGCGAAAAAGAACGGCGGATCGCGCTCGTCATTGCCCATCTCGCGGATATGCTCGAGATAATTGCGGCCCACGCAGTAGATCCGCCGCACCGCGAACAGCCCACCCCGGGCAATCGGCACGGTGACCGGAGCATAAGGCTCGAACAAGTAATCAGCCACGCTTGAAATCCTCAGCATAAGGACCGATCAAGTCCAGGTCGATCGGCCCAAGCCGGTCCTGGGCCGTGAACGACTGGTGCCAGTATGGATAAAGCAACGGCGGCTGGCTCGCCGCATCAAGGCTGGCGCGTTCCTCTGCCGTAAGCTTGAGTTCGGCGGCAAGCAGATTGTCCTGGAACTGCTCATCCGAGCGCCCCCCGATGATCACCGATGTCACCCCCGGCCGGCCAAGGAGCCAAGCCAGCGCCACCTGCGCGCCCGACACGCCGCGCGCATCGGCGACCGTCACGATGGCATCGATAATGTCATAGAGCTTTTCCCAGTCATAGACCGGCGGCTCGCGGAACCCACCGACATGCCGCCCTGACTTCGGCCCCCCGTCGCGCCGGTACTTGCCTGACAGCAGCCCACCCGCCAGGGGCGACCAGACCAAAATCCCGAGCCCCTGGTCTTGCGTGATCGGCACCAGCTCATATTCGGCTTCGCGCGAATGGAGCGTATAATGGATCTGCTGGCTCACGAAGCGCTCGCCGTTGCGCGCACCGGCCGCCGCCAGCGCCTTCATGATGTGCCAGCCCGAATAATTGGAGCAGCCGATATACCGGACATGCCCATGGCGCACGAGCGTATCGAGTGCTTCCATGGTTTCCTCGATCGGCGTCATGCCGTCCCATTCGTGCACCTGGTAGAGGTCGATATGATCAGTCTGGAGGCGCTTGAGACTGGCCTTGCACTGCTCGATGATGTGGTGGCGGGAAAGCCCAATCTGGTTGGGCCCCTCACCCATCTTGAAGCGCACCTTGGTGGCGACCAGCGTCCGTTCGCGCCGCCCGTTTTCGCTAAGGGCCACCCCGATCATCTCTTCAGAAATACCGGCATTATAAACATTAGCCGTATCGAGGAGATTGATCCCGGCATCGAGGCACATGTCGATCTGGCGCGTGGCATCGTCCTGCGCCGTATTGCCGATCCGCTCCGAGCCACCAAAAGTCATAGTGCCCATGGTGAGCGTCGAGACCTTGAGCCCCGAGCGACCCAAATAACGGTATTCCATCGGCATTCCTCCTTTGTTCTGTTGCTCTAGCGCTAAAGGGCATTGGGAGTCGGGTCAATTGGGCACGACGATGGATCGCTCCCCAGCCGCTGTGTCGTCCCATCACCACTGTACCGGTGACGCTCGTTCCGAACCCTGCTAAGCCAACCCCATCCTGCCGAAAGCCCTTCCTTGCGTCCTCCATCCGTCCCGTTATCTGTTGCGCTTATTACCCTGGGCATGATCTTCACCCAGACAGGGGCGTCCTTTGCCAAAGGGCTTTTCCCCCTTGTAGGCGCTGCAGGTGCCACCACCCTGCGCCTCACCCTTGCCGCGCTTGTCCTCCTCGCCATTTTCCAGCCCTGGCGGCAAAAGCTCGACCGGCGGCAATGGCGATCGGTCTTCCTTTATGGCGCGACCATGGGTGCGATGAACCTCTTTTTCTATGCCGCCCTTGCCAGTATTCCATTGGGCGTCGCTGTGGCACTCGAGTTCACCGGCCCCCTAGCGGTAGCACTGGCCGGCTCGCGCAAGCCGCTCGATTTTTTCTGGATCGCCGTGGCGGTTGCTGGCTTTGCCGCACTTTTGCCCTTAGGCGAAACAACCGGCAATATCTCAACCGCCGGCGTGCTCCTAGCCCTGGCGGCCGGTGGCTGCTGGGCCGGCTACATCATCTTCGGCCAACGCGCCGGTACGGGCGGCGGACCGCATATTACCGCCTTGGGCGTTTCCATCGCCGCCATAATTGCCCTGCCCTTTGGCATCGCCACGGCTGGCCCGGCACTGCTCGCCCCATCAATTCTGCCGATAGCTCTCGCAGTAGCGCTTCTCTCCAGCGCCATCCCTTCCGCCCTTGACATGGTTGCCTTGCCCCATATCCCCTCGCGTCTTTTCGGCATCCTGATGAGCGGGCAGCCCGCGCTTGCTGCACTAATGGGCCTCTTGGTGCTCCATGAGCGCCTTGAGCTCCAGCAGATCGCCGGTATCGCCGCGATCATCCTGGCCTCGCTGGGTGCCACCATCACCATCGCCCGCACCACACCTCCGCCCGTGGCCTGACCCGGCCCTGCACTTTTCCCTTCCCGCCTTGTCTGTTTTGGGCATAGTCGCTCGTCATCAATTTGACGAGGGAACGAAATGCTCTACGCCATCCTCTGCTACAACGACGAGAACGCCGTCACCGCCTGGACCAAGGAAGAAGACGACGCCTGCATGGCGCGGCTTGAAAAGGTGCAGGACGGTCTGCGTACAAAAAACAAGCTCGGCCCCGTGGCGCGCCTCCTGCCCACCACCTCAGCCACCACTCTGCGCAAGAGCTCGGGCGAGCCGCTGATCATCGATGGGCCCTTCGCCGAAACCAAGGAACAATTCCTCGGCTTCTATGTCGCTGACTGCGACAATCTCGAGGAAGCCATCCAGTTCGCCAAGGATCTGGCGGTCGCCAATCCCGGGCTCGGCTCCTACGAGATCCGCCCGGTCGGCTATTACAATCCCAACGAGGTCGGTGGATGACGGACAACGCCTGGATCGCTGCTGCACTCCAATCGGCACGGCCCCGGGCACTGAGCGCATTGCTGCGCTATTTCCGCAATCTCGATTTAGCCGAAGAGGCTTTTCAGGAGGCAAGCCTACGGGCCGTGCGCACCTGGCCCCTCAAGGGTCCGCCGCGCGACCCCACTGCCTGGCTGATCTTTGTGGGCCGCAACACCGGCGTCGATTGGCTGCGCAAGCAGAGCCGCCATGTGCGCCTGCCGCCCGAGGAGAAACTCTCGGATACTGAGGACGCCGAAACCTCCCTGGCCGAGCGGCTCGACGGCGAGCACTACCGCGACGATATCCTGCGGCTCCTGTTCACCTGCTGCCACCCAGATCTGCCGGCCAGCAGCCAGATCGCCCTGGCGCTGCGTATCGTCGCTGGCGTGCCGCTCATGCAATTGGCGCGCGCCTTCCTCGTCAGCGAAGCGGCGATGGAGCAAAGGCTCACCCGCGCCAAGCGCATCATCGCCGATGGTTCGGTGGCGTTTGAGCCGCCCGATGCGCAAACCCGGCTGGAGCGCCTGGGCAATGTCGCAATCATGCTCTACCTCCTTTTCAACGAAGGCTATTCGCGCGGCCATTCCGACCCCGGCGCCGCCCAGATGTGCACCGAGGCCATTCGCCTTTGCCGCCTACTCCTCCGCCTTTTCCCCAGCGAGCCCGAGATCATGGGCCTCTGCGCGCTCATGCTGCTGCAACACGCCCGCAACCCCGCCCGGATCGATCATGCCGGGCAATTGGTGTTGCTGGAGGACCAGGACCGTTCCTTATGGAACACCGAGATGATCGCCGAAGGCCGCGCCCTGGTAGAAAAAGCTCTGCGCCACCAGGAACCCGGCATTTATCAGGTACAGGCCGCTATCGCAGCCCAGCACGCCCGCGCCTCAACCGCCGCCGATACGGACTGGTGGAGCATCGACCGGCTCTACCAGACACTTGAAACGCTCCAACCCTCTCCCGTGGTGACGCTCAACCGTGCCGTCGCCGTCAATAAGACGCGCGGACCAGCCGCAGCGCTGGCCCTCGTCGAGCCACTTGCCGACCGGCTAGGAAGCTATTTCTATTTTCATGGCGTGCGCGGCGGCTTGCTGACCCAATTGAACCAGGTGGAGGCGGCGCGCGAAGCGTTCGGCCGCGCCATGGCCCTGGCCGGCACGCCCATAGAGGCAGCCCATATCCGCAGTCATATCGATCGCCTGGGCACCCCGACTCCCACCCCGCCCCTGGCTGCGCTAAAATAAAAACGCCTGGGTTGTCGAGGCTCCAACCGCCCCCTCGTCATAGAAGCATGAATCAACCAAGGAGGACCTCAGTATGACCAATTTCCGCCCTAAATCTGGCCTGACACCCTATCTCAGCGTTGAGGGTGCCGCCAAGGCCATCGACTTCTACGTGCAAGCTTTCGGCGCCATCGAGCGCGAAAGGCTGCCCACCGAAACGGGCGACCGGCTCATGCATGCTCAAGTCGATGTCAACGGCAGCCCGCTGTTCCTGTCCGACTTCTTCCCCGACCATGGCTATCCCGCCGTGGCGCCGCAGGCCTTCAACCTTCACCTACACGTCGATGACGCCCAGATGTGGTGGGACCGTGCTGTTGCTGCCGGCTGCACGATCACCTCGCCGCTTAAGACCGAATTCTGGGGCGATATCTATGGCCAGCTCAAGGACCCCTTCGGTGTCACCTGGGCCGTCGGCCAGTCGGTTGCTCCTGCCGGCAATTAAACAGCGATGGCCAGGGCCGTCAAACCGAGCTGCTCGGCGCTTGCCGGGCGGCTGAACAGATAGCCCTGCCCCACTGCACAACCAAGACCATGTAGATAATCGCGCTGCTCGGCCGTTTCGACGCCCTCGGCAATCACCGCAAGATCGAGCCGGTGCGCCATGGTGATGATCGTCTCGACGATGGTCTGACTACCCGGATCGGGCAGGCTGCGCACGAAGCTCTGGTCCACCTTGAGTTTGTCGGCGGGCAGCTTGGAAAGATAGCTGAGCGAGGAGTAGCCCGTGCCAAAATCGTCGATCGCGATCTTTACGCCCATTGCCTGCAGCCGCTCTAAAGCTACGATGATGGTGCTGTCATTGCCCACATAAAGGCTTTCGGTAATCTCAAGATCGAGCCGGTTGGCGGGAAAGCCGAACAGGCGCGTTGCTTCCTCGACCAGCCCTACGATATCGGCAAGCTTGAACTGCACTGCCGATACGTTGACGGAAAGCCGGCCGTTCCAATTCCAGCTCGCAGCTTCGGCAAGAGCCTGCCGCATGACCCATTCACCAAGCGCGATTATAAGCCCGGTTTCCTCGGCAAGCGGAATGAATTCGGCAGGCGACACCATCCCGAACTCAGCGCTCTTCCAGCGCACCAGTGCCTCGACGCCCGTCATGGCGCCACTCGCCAGCTCGATTTGCGGTTGGTAAACCAGGAAGAATTCGCCCTCGTGCAAAGCCCGACGCATCGCAATGTCGAGAGCCTGCCGCGCCCGCACCTTGTCACCATCCGCGGCGGCATAGATTGCGTAGATGGCAGTGCGCTCAGTTGTGGCGGAGCGTAGTGCGATTTCTGCCTGCTGCAGAAGTTCAGATGCCTGGGCCGAAGCGGTGCGCGTCGAGGAAACGCCAAACCAAGCCCCGAGGACCACCGTGTGGTCGTCCAACTCGTAAGGCTCTTCCAGGGCCGCACCCAGCCGCCCGATCTCGCTTGCCAACGCTGCGTCGTCGAGCTGGCGTGCCCAGCTAAAAGCAAAAAGATCGCTGCCCAGGCGGCCGATCGGTAATCCAAGCCGCGCTTCGAGGCGCTCGTGCACTTCGCATAATACGCTATCGGCAACATCATGGCCCAGCGTGGCACTGACATTGCGCAGACGATCCATGCGCACCATTACCGTCGTGACGTCAGCTCCTTGTGTGAGCTGTGCGGCGATATGGGTTTCAAGAGCATAGCGCGACAAGGCGCCGGTTAGCCCGTCATGGCTGGCAAGATACGTCAGTTGCTCGGCCTGGCGCCGCTTTTCCGTGATGTCCTGGAAGGTCAGGCAAAGCACTTCGCGGTCCGCGCCGCTGCCTTCTGCGTCAGGTACGTTTGAACGGGTTGCGACCACGTCAAGGATACGGATCGAGAGCCCGACCTGACAGATACACTCATGAGCGCCGCTGGCATTGCTGGCAAGCCAGTCGACCAACTCGTTAGGGAGCACCGCATCCATCGAGCGGCCGGTCAGCATGCCTTCCTCGCCCAGAATGGCGGCGGCGGCATCGCTAGCGGCAACCACTATGCCTTGCTCGTTGATAACGATAATGCCGTCAAAACTGTCGGTGACCACCTGCGAAAGGATCTGCTGCATCGAGGCGCGCTGCGCCTTGACACGCTGATGCTGCCGGAAACGCGCCGCCCGCTCGTCAAGGAACGCCACTGCAACCAGGCCCGCAAGGCTGGCGTGGATTGGAACGCTATCGAATGTAATAGCCCACTTTGCCAAAGCAACCATGGCGACAGCTTCGGTAGCGACCGCAAGTGCCGCGGCAACAAGACCCAAGCGCTGTGGCGACCAGGATGCACCGCGCCACAACGCGAACAATCCAAACAGGAAAGCCAGAATGCACGCAGGCAGCAGATAAAGCCGGTTAAGGGAACGATCGGCTTTCACCGTTTCCGCTGCTATGATTTGAACCAAGGGACCCGGAACGATGCCGAAGCGGGGCACCGTAAAAAAGTCCCGCAACTCGATCGCACTGGCGCCGACCACGATCTGCTTGTCGGCAATCCGTGCAGGATCGACGCGGCCATTGATGATGTCGATGGCCGAAATGCGTTCGACCTTGCTGATGTCGATGCTGAAGTCGAGCTGGATCGTATCGGGCTGATCATGTGTCGGATGGCCTAGCACCAAGGCCACCGATGGGATGATCTGGCCGGCATAGGTTTGCGCCGCAGGCACCATTCGCAGGAGTCCGCCTTGGTCGGCCTCTACATTGACCAGAACCGCCGATGCGAATTGCGCAAATCGCGCAAGCGGATAGCTCCAGACGATATACCCGCCCGACAACTGGCGGAAGGAAGCCAGATAAGCGTAGCCGCCAGCGCGCTCCAGCGCTGCGCTAAACGACGCGTCTTCCTTCTCGCTCGATGCGGCGCTGAAATCCACATCGAACACCACCTCGCTGGCGCCCGCTTCCATGAGCTTGTCCAGCAAACTGGCATGCACACTGCGCGGCCAGGGCCAGATCCCGACCCGTGCCAGGCTCGATGCATCGACTTCAACGAAGACGATTTCCCCGCTCGGCGCCCGGTCCGCAGCGCTGAAGCGCACGCTCAGCAAGGCTTGGTCAGCCGGCAGGAACACGCCCAACCGTGCAACCAGCAGCAGGGCTGCCAGTAGTCCAAAGATGCAAACGGCGCGCAGCTTCTGGCTCACCTAAGCCGCCAAAGCAACCGGGGGAAAGCCAAGGTCAATCATCCTTACGGCCTTTGCCGTCTTTGTCGTTCTTATCATCTTTGTCTTTATTGTCGTCCTTATCGTCTTCGTCGTCGTCCTTATCGTCTTCGTCGTCGTCCTTATCGTCCTTATCGTCTTTGTCGTCGTCCTTATCGTCGTCGTCCTTATCGTCTTTGTCGTCACCTCCTCCGTTATTTCCCCCGCCGGTGCCGGTTCCTACGCCGTTACCGCCATTTCCATTGCCGCCGCTGCCGTTTCCGCTACCGTTCCCATTACCACCGCCGTTTCCGCCGCCATTACCACCGCCGTTTCCGCCGCCATTACCACCACCGTCGCCGCCGCCATTGCCGCCGCCGTTTCCGTTACCGCCACCATTGCCATTACCGCCCCCGTTGCCACCGCCGCCTCCGTTACCCCCACCATTGCCATTACCGCCCCCATTGCCATTCCCGGGAACAACGTCGGAATCATCATCATTGTCGGTCAGGCCTGATCCGCCATTGCTACCTTCGAACCGCCCCGGTCCTTGGCCGGGTTGACCAATCCCTGCTGGGTTCGGCTGCTGTGCGGCAGGCGCCGGCGGCTTTGGGGCATTGGCAGGCGCAGGTACCACCATGTTTTCGCTGATCGGTGCTTCGCCTGAAGAAACCTGCTCGCCAGCATCGAGGCTGACGCTGCTACCATGCTGTGCGTCATTCACCTCGACCGTGCCGCGGGCAACGGTAACCGTCGAGCTATTCTGCGAACTTTGGACCGTAAATGCCGTGCCCTTCACAACCGCAGCAAGGAACGGGGTCTGAACGGCGAAATGCTGTACATTACGAGCTTCGGCGTCAATACCGACCGTACCTGCGTGATTGTAAACAGTGGTGAAACCGGAGCGATCTTCGATTTGCGCCGTGGTGTCGGGACCAAGTTCGATGGTCTCAGCGCCGCGCACCAGCGTGATCCGGCCATTGGGCGCACTCTTGATCACACGATCGTCGGGCACGACGCTGCCGCGCGTCAATTGTATCCAGTTGCCGTTCTCAAGAGCAAACACCCCGCCGCGCAGGCGCACCGCGGTCCAGTCATCTGCAAAGGCGGTTGATACGCTTAAACCAGCGGCCATCGACATGACGATGGCAGACGCGAAAAACTTTGGCACTCCGGCCTCCCCAGCATTCTTGCTTCGACGCTAGGGGGGAAGGTACGGGGATTACGGCTACGAAATGCTTAAGTTCAGGCCGTGACGGGTCCTTAATAGGAAGCTGGGTTTAGAAGCGCTTAACAAGTCCGCTAAGAATGCGATGAGTCGCTGGCTCTCCTGAAAGATCTAGGTTCAACCGGTAGTCGGCACGGACTAACCAGCCGTTCCCGATCTCGGCTTCAGCGCTCGCCGCGAGAACGGCGAAAGCGTCATTGTCGAAGTCGTAGCCCAGCCCGGCTGCGCCGTAAATTGTGACACTGTCGGCCAATGGAAAACCCAGGCGCAGGCTGGCCTCCAGGGCGCCTCCGCCATGAAAATCGGCAGAAGCCATGGCTTCCAGACCTAACAAAAGATCGGCTGCGGACATGGTGTTGCCGACAACGATACTTGCTTCAAACCCATCCTCGATGCCCGATCCCAGGGCAGGACCGGCCAGCAGGCCAGCATAGAAGCCGCCTTCGGCTGCCGCGGTGTAGTTGGTCGGTAGGGGCGGCAGGTCTGGCAAAATAGGCATCGGCCCAGCCAAGGTAGCGGTTGCGCATAGGGGAAGAAGAGCAAGGGCCAGGGCAAGTGCGCGCATCAAATCAGTCCAATCTGAGAGTGACTTGATTGTTACCGATTAGGGTTACTCAAATCTTAAGGCCGGACCGGTCCATTAATGCTGCGAGCTCGAGTTTGCTTGCGTAGTCAACCAGTGTTGCCGCATCGCGCCGCCCACGCGGAATGTCGAGCACCAGGTCTGAACTGATGCTCGCCGGATGACCAGTCAGCACGATGACCCGATCGGCTAGGATTACCGCGTCCTGCGGTTCGTGTGTGACGATCAGAACAGTGGCGCCGCTGGCCGCGATAATTTGCGTCAAGAGCGCGCGCATTTCGCTTGCGAGCGCCCGATCAAGCGAGACAAAGGGTTCATCAAGCAACAATAGCCCTGATGATGCAGCAAGCGCCCGAGCCAGAGCCACGCGGCGCTGCATCCCGCCTGACAACTGATGCGGATAGTCTAAGGCGTTTGCTCCCAGTCCGACTTGAGCCAAAAGCTCAAGCGCTCGCTGGTGGCTCATATGCACGTTTCCCGCACGGACGTTGTTCACTGCAGTCAGCCACGGCAGTAGTCTCGGATCCTGGAACACAAAGCCTGCCGGCGGCGCTTCGCTGACACCCACACCATCAAGCGTGATGGACCCACTGAACTCCCGATCAATCCCCGCGACAAGCCGCAACAGCGTCGATTTGCCGATCCCCGAACGGCCAAGCACCGCAACAATCCGACCCGGCTCCACCTCGATGCTGATATTTGCCAGCACCGGATCGGCTGCCGCAGCGAACCGCTTTTCCACGATGTCGATCTTCAGGCGGGGTCCACGCGCCATCGCAGCACCCTCCGCTCCAAAGGCTGCAGCAGCCCATGTTCAAGCACCAGAACCACAAGGATGAATGCCGTAGTATAAGCAAGAATGCCGGTAATATCGAAGAACTGGAACAGCACGCTGACGCGATAGCCCACGCCGCCATCGCTGCCCAGAACCTCGAATACCAAAACAATTTTCCAAATGAGCGACAGCCCCGTACGCGCCGCCGCCAGCACAAAAGGCATAAGCTGAGGCACATAGACCAGGCGCAGCCGCCGCCAGAGCGATAGGCGCAGCGCCAAGGCCAACTCGTCATAATCGGGCGAAAAGCTGCGCACGCCTTCGCGTATCATCGTGATTACCAGCGGAACCTTGTTGATCACCACCGCGGAAATCAGGGCCAGTTCAGTTAGCCCCAACCAGATGTAAAGCACGATAGCCACCACAATGGCAGGCAGATTGAGCCCGACCAGCAGCCAGCCGGAAAAAAGCCTGTCCGCCCACCGGACCCGGCCCAGCACAATTCCCAAAGCCGTGCCCAGTGCCATCGCCACGACAAAGCCCGAACCTGCCCGCAAGAGCGTCTTGCCCAGATCGCTCAGCAACATCCCTTGTGTACCAAGAACCCATAATTCCTGCGTCACCATGAGAGGCGACGGAAATAGCCGATGGGGAAAAACAATGGCCAAGAGATGCCAGAGCAAGAGCAGCAGCGGCAGTGACGCATAGCTCAGCGCCGCCTCACCGAGCTTGCGGCTCGGCTTTCCCCTGCCGAGCGCTATTTGCGGTATCCTGCCCAAAAACTGCCCGGGGCAAGGGTGGTCTGTTCGCCCGCTACATTGGCCCCGCCATATTGCGCCAGAATGGCAAACGCCTCTTCGGCGGATTGGGTATTATCCGGATCATATTGGGAAACAATGCCGGCCCGATAATCGTCGCGCAGTTGCGCAAACAGTGGCGGGTTGTCCGCCGCCCCCATCAGATCCTTGAGCCCTGCCCAAACCGCATCGTCACTCAACAACACAGCCTTGGCTTGGAACGATACATCAAGGAACCGCTTGAGCGCCTCACCCTTCTGACTAGCCGTCGCTTCGGTGAACGTCCACCCAAGCAGCGGCGGCGGTTCTGCAACGCCGAGTTCCTGGAGCATATCGACGACCGACAAGGCCTGCCGCATCCCTGCGGCCTTGGCACGGGCATTCCACTGCCAGAAATTGAGTCCCGCATCGACGCCGCCCGAGCCCAGCAGTTCGTTGATCAATGGCGGCGCACCGAACCGGGCACTTGCCTCGGACCCTAGGACCTGCCCCGTCACTTGGCTGTAATAGGCCTGAAGAATAACCCAGTTCTTGTCCACCGGCCCTCCGGCCACGCCGATGGTCTTGCCCTTAAGGTCGGCAATGCTAGCAATCGGGCTGTCCTGCGGCACCATCAACCCGCCGACGGTCAGCGAATGGGGCACCATGGCCACCATATTACCCTGCCCGCGCTGGATCGACACCCAAACGAAATCCGAAAGGATCACGTCGACCGCCCCCGCCTGCAGCGCGATCTGCCCGGCTTTGCTGTCAGCCAACGGCCGCACGACAAGGTCAAGGTTGTGCTTCTGGTCGAGCCCCAGCGTTTTGATTGTCTGGATTTCCCATTGCACCGTGCCACTTTCCTGGACGCCGACAACAAGCGTTTCCTTAGGCTCCTGCGCCACACCAGCCACGCTGCCGCACAGGAGGGCCAAACCGGCAAACAGGAACTGGACAAGGTTAGGCAATGATCATCTCCAGAAAGCGGCTCGCGATCAGGCGCCGGTTACGCGCCAGATCACATCACCCACGTCATCGGCCATCAGCACCGCGCCGTCTGCCGCAAGCGCTACCCCGACCGGGCGGCCATAGGAATATTTCTCGTCCGGCGACAGGAAGCCGGTGAGAATTTCCCGTGGCATGCCCACAGGTTTGCCGTTCTCGAAAGGCACAAACGCCAGCTTGTACCCGGACAGCCTGCTGCGGTTCCACGAACCATGCTGGCCAATGGCCATGCCCTGGGGAAAGCCCGGCAAGGTGCCTTCGGGCAAATAGCACAACCCGAGCGAGGCGGTGTGACCGCCCAGGGCAAAATCGGGCGCCAGGGCCGATGCAACCTTGGCCGCATCCTGCGGCACCCGATCATCGACCGTCTTGCCCCAATAGCTGTAAGGCCAGCCATAAAAACCGCCATCGCGAACCGATGTCAAATAATCAGGCGGCGTCTCGTCGCCCAAGCCATCACGTTCATTGACCACCGTGAACAGTGTGTCGGTACTCGGCTCCCAGGCCATTCCAACCGGATTGCGCAAGCCGCCCGCAAAGATGCGCGATTGCCCGCTCGCCAGATCGAGTTCGTGGATGCAGGCGCGGTTGATTTCAACCTCAAAGCCGCCTTCGGCAATATTGCTGAGCGAGCCCACCGCGATATAGAGCTTGGTGCCATCCTTGCTGGCGATCAAATTGCGCGTCCAGTGCCCGCCCGGGATCAGATCCATGATCTTGCGTCCCGGCGCGGTGATGCGCGTCGCGCCAGCTTCATAAGGATAGGCCAGCACCGCATCGCTGGCGCCGACATAGAGTGTGTCGCCCAGTAGAACCATGCCATAAGGCTGGCGGACATTTTCAATAAACGCATGGCGCGTCTCGGCAACCCCATCGCCATCGCTGTCGCGCAGCAAAGTAATGCGATTGGGGCTGTCGCCCGAGGCGCGCGCCCGCTTCATGGTACTCGACATGGCATGGTCGAACAGGGTCTTGGGATTGCCCGACTCTCCCATGGATTCGGCAACCAGCACGTCGCCATTGGGCAAAACCAGCATGTTGCGCGGGTGGTCGAGCTTGGTGGCAAAAGCATTGACCTTAAGGCCCGGCGCGGCGACCGGCGTGTGCGCGCCCTCCCAGCCCTTGGCGGTCGGCATCTTGAGCGTCGGGATGGCGCCTTGTGGCTTGGGATCAGGGATAGCGGGCGTAGTTCCATAGACCGGCGGGCGCGGACCGTCGCCAGAATGGCGGACAGCTACGGCAACAGCGCCCACGGCAGCAACGACACGGGCGAAAATGGAAGTCTCGGTCATGAAAGCATCTCGTTTGGCGGAACCCTTGCGCAGTCTTTTGGCACTGCAGACGCCCGATGACCAGCCTTTCCTGAATGGAAAACAAGAGCAGATGAACAAGCTTTTGCGCACAATAGTGCGGCAAGTCAGCGGGGCTATGGCAACCAACGATTGAACGCGCCGTTAGCTGCTGTGCGGGGGCTTTCTCGGAGGAGAAATCCGCAAATGAAAACCAAATCCCTTATTGCTTTAACTGCAGCTCTCATGCTGTGCACCACCAGCACCACTTTCGCCCAGACTAGCGCTGGCAATGTCGGCGCGGGTGCTAGCGTCGATGGTGGCGCAACGGCCGGTGATACGTCGGTCGATGCCGGTGTTGACACTGAAGTTGACGTGACGCTGGATACCAACGGCGATGGAACCGTCGATGAGGATGAAACCGCAGGCGGCGGTGATAGCGGTGGCAACACGGGCGGGGCCACAGGCGGCACGGACCTCGACATTGATGGCGACGGCATAATCTCGGAAGAAGAGCAGGCTGCTGGCGATGCAATTAACAACGACGAGGACAACTCGCCTTCTGGTATCCAGGATTGTGCCAGCGTCGACATGTCAGGCATGGGCACAATGGCAGCTGACACAGTCGCATCGATCAGCGCTGCTACGACTGTAAACATCGTTCGTTTGAGCGATTGTGACGACGACGGCGGCGACGACCTCGACAGCGAAGTACAATCGGCGTTGTTCGGCAATGAAGCGATCGCTGCTCAATTAGCGCAGCAAGGCGTTGGTGGTGGTGAAATCGTGGGCGTTTCAGGCTCCGGTGGCTCGATCACCGTTTACGTCGCGCAGGGCGATAGCGACAGCAACGATGATGATGCAGCCGACGGCACTTCGACCGACGGCACCTCTGCTCAATAAAGGTTAATCTTGCAAACTATAGGCCCGGCCAAAACACCTGGGCCTATTCGCGCAAGAAGTTGGAGGCCTCGCCCTGGACTTGAACCAAGGGTATGAGGAGTTGCAATCCCCAGCGTTTCCCTCCGCCACGAGGCCGTCGTCATTGGTAGGGGGACGGCGCGATGGCGTCAATCCAATCCGTCGATGCGGTAAATATCTCAGCCCTCTTTACCTTCCCGTCACTTGCTTTTTCCCCACGCTGGTCAATCGAAAAGAAATCGATGATAGTGCAAGTCTTGGGGGGACAATCCATGTTTCGTATAACAACGGCCATTACGGCCTTGATGCTGCTTTGCGCCAGTGCGCAAGCGGCAACCACATATGGCGCCATCGCCTTTTCGCCGGACACCGGCGCTGCCGGTTACAGCACCGGCCGCGGCACCCGCGCCAATGCCGAAGACTGGGCGATGTACTACTGCGATCAATATGCTTACGATTGCCGCGTCGCGGTTCACTTCCGCAATGCTTGCGGTGCCGTGGCGCGTGGGCAAAATGGCGGCTGGGGCTCTAGTTGGGATTACGACCGCGCCGGGGCGCAAAACAATGCCATTGCTTCTTGCCGCCGCAACGACAGCGGTTGCCGCATTATCCGGTGGGCTTGCAGCAAATAGGCGGGCTAGCCCGCAAGGACAAGCGAGCCTCTGAAGTAATACACGCGTCCTGGATCAAACAATGATTTAGCGTGCAACTGTGCTCCCCCATTGCCGTTCCCTTGGCAAAAGGAGCGCAATATGGCCGTTGCACAGCATGTTTCAGATGATCGGAAAGGCCGCGAGGCCGATAGTCCTCAGCAGATCCCCGCGCCTGGCTGGAAGGACGTCTTGCTGCGCACCTATAAGGAGTTCAACGACGACCGCGTCACGATGATCGCGGCGGCGGTGACCTACTTCCTTTTGCTGTCCCTGTTTCCGACACTGACGGCCTTTGTTTCGATCTATGGGCTCTTTACCGATCCGGCGACGGTCGCTGAGCATGTGCAGATGCTTTCCTCGATCGTTCCCGAAGGCGGCATGCAAATCATCAACGAGCAATTGACCCGGCTGACCAGCACGGGCGGCACGGCGCTGAGCTTTGCCCTGGTGATTTCGATCGCCCTGGCTCTGTGGAGCGCCAGTTCCGGGGTCAAGACGATGTTTGAGGCCATGAACATCGCCTATGACGAACGCGAAAGCCGCAATTTCTTCGTCCTGAACGCTACGGCTCTGCTGTTCACGCTTGGCGGCATTGTCGGTGCGATCGTCATGATCGGTGCAGCCGTTTTGATGCCACCAATCCTTCAAGCCTTGGGGCTTGGCGCCGGATTTGAATGGCTGATCCGCATTGGCACCTATGTGTTACTAGCGGTTGGTTTGCTGCTGGGGCTTGCGGCGCTGTATCGCTTCGGTCCGAGCCGGCAGCAGCCGCGCTGGCGCTGGATTACGCCGGGCGCGATCCTGGCGGCCATTGCCGTGATCGTCCTGTCGCTGCTGTTCTCCTGGTACGCCGCAAATTTCGGCAATTTCGACAAGACCTATGGTTCGCTAGGCGGCCTGATCGGCATGCTGACCTGGATTTGGATCAGCGTGACGGCCGTGCTGATCGGCGCCGAACTCAATTCCGAAGCCGAAAAGCAAACCAAGAAGGATTCTACCGTTGGTTCGGACGCACCCATGGGACGCCGCGATGCCAACGCCGCCGACACCGTTGGGGGAGATGCCGATCATGGACAGGACGGCGACGACCATCGCGACAAGAGCCCCGAATGGCGCGAAGGCTACAAGGCGGCGTTGAGCAGATACCGGCCCCAGCGCAGCCATTCCCTTGGCGCCATGGCAGCAGCCCTGCCCGTGTCCTTGGCCCTGTCGGCACTCCGCTCCAAGCGCAGGCAATAGAACGGAAAGGCCCGCCAACATCCAGGCGGGCCTTGTGCTTGCACGCTAGATGCGCCCCTGCACCCGGTGCAGATTGGCATAAAGCCCATCCGCGGCCATAAGCTGGTCATGGCTGCCTTCCTCGCCGACGCCGTTTTCCGTCAGCACGATAATCCGGTCGGCGTTCCGCACGGTCGAAAGGCGATGGGCAATGACGATAGTCGTGCGGCCCCTGGTCAACTGCGCCAATGCCTGCTGCACGGCCCGTTCGCTCTCATTGTCCAGGGCGCTTGTGGCCTCGTCGAAGATCAGGATTGCCGGGTTCTTGAGAAACACCCGCGCAATGGTCAGCCGCTGCTTTTGCCCGCCCGATAGCTTGACCCCGCGCTGGCCGATATCGGTCTGGTAACCCAGCGGCAAGACGCTGATGAACTGGTGCGCATTGGCAGCCTTGGCCGCCGCGACGATCTCATCGTCTGTGGCTTCCGGACGGCCATAGCGCAGATTATCTGCCACCGTTCCGCTGAACAGATAAACGTCTTGCTGCACCACCCCCACATTGCGTCGCAATGAAGCAAGGGTGATGTCGCGCACATCCATTCCATCAACCAGAACCTGCCCGGCAGACACTTCGTAGAAGCGCGGGACTAGCGCGCACAAGGTGGATTTACCCACTCCAGAGGGCCCGACCAGCGCCACGAACTCGCCTGGAGAGATATCGAGCGAGAGATCGTTCAGGACCTTGGCTCCGTCCGGCTCATAGGCAAAGCTGACATTGCGGAAGCTGACAGCACCACGCGGATGCGTGAGTTCGATGGCTTGAGGCCTGTCCTCGATCTCGGGCGCAATGTCGAGCAGTTCCATGGCCCGCACGAACCCCGTATAGCCTTCCTGCCAGAGCCGCACGAAATTTGCGAGCCGCTGCACAGGATCGACCAAAACGGCAATGCAAAGCAGAAACGTCAGCATCTCGGCGACAGTCAGTTCCGCCGCCAGGACGCGCACCGCCCCGACGATGATCACCAGCACCGTGACGAGTTGAGCAAAAGTTTCGCTGCCGACCGAGAAGAACGCCTCGCTGCGGTAGCCTTCCCGCCGGCTCTCGAGAAAGAGCCCATTCGCTTGGGCAAAGCGCTGTGCCTCCAGCTCCTCATTGGCGAAGGATTGCACCACTCGGATGCCCGCCAGAGAGTCCTCGACCCGCTCATTAACCGCCGCGATGCGTTCCTTGCTTTGCAGCAAAGCCACGTTCATCCGCCGGTTGAAGTGAAGGGCATAAAGGACAGCAAGGGGTGTAACCCCGGCGATGATAAGAGTCAGCACCGGATCGATGAAAAACAGGATCGCCATGGCGCCAAAGAACTTGAGCGCCGCAATGGAAAGGTCCTCCGGCCCATGGTGGAAGAGCTCGCCGATCCACAAGGAGTCGTTGGTAATACGGCTCATCAACTGCCCAACGCGCTGCCCATCGTAGAACCGGAAGCTCAGCTTCTGGCAGTGATCGAACAATTGCTTGCGCAGATGGGCTTCGATCTTGGCGCCCATCATGTGGCCTTGGTAGTCCACAAAGAAAATGGCAAGCACTTGCACTGCAAGCACGGCCAGCATGATCCCGCCCATCGCATAGATCCGCCCGATAGCCTCGGGTACCTCGGGCAATTGCACCAGATCCTGCGTGACATAACGGGCGCAGAGCGGCAGGGCCAGCGCTGTCGCGGCAACCAGCACGGCACAGAGGATATCGCCTGCTAAAAGCGGCAGATGCGGGCGGTAATAGCCTAGGAACTTGCCAAGGCCGGAAGGCGGCCGCGGCACGCTAGCGGATTGGGAAAGCTCGGAAGGTGAAGGTTTTAGAAGGCGTTTAAGGCTTGCATCCGCCTTGGTCCAAGGGAGAGGGAATTGCATGAAGCTTCATGTCCTGTTGCGAATAGGCTCCTTTCTGAATGGACACAAAGGTTTTCATGGCGCTCTCCTGTGCGGTTCTGCCGGCCAGTATGGTCAAACCTAGCGCAAAAGGCAAACTTCCCGGCCGATTACCTTGATGGTTTGCCTGCCGGAATAGCCGCTTGCGCATCGAAATGGGCAGCATGGGCGTTGGCAGGGTCGCAAGCAGGAACGGAGAACGCCGGTGCCCCAAACTGTTGAAGCCATTCTCGGGCGCGCCGGAACAGGACCCTTCCAGCGCCGCCTGCTTGGCGTTTTTGGCTTGGTCTGGGCCGCCGATGCCATGCAGGTCCTTGCCGTCGGTTTTACCGGCGCGTCGATTGCGGCAAGCTTTGGCTTGAGCCTGCCAGAGGCGCTCCAGACCGGAACCCTCTTCTTTTTGGGTATGCTGATCGGGGCAAGCTTGTTCGGCCGGCTGGCCGACCGGTTCGGGCGCCGCCGCGTGCTGATCGTCACTGTCGCAATGGACGCCGTTTTCGGCATCCTCTCGGCCTTTGCCCCCAACTTCGCCATTCTCCTTGCGCTGCGGTTCATGACGGGCCTTGCCGTGGGCGGCACGCTGCCCGTCGACTACGCCCTGATGGCGGAGTTCTTGCCCGCGCGCTCGCGTGGACGCTGGCTCGTCATGCTTGAGGGTTTCTGGGCTGTCGGCACGGTCGTGATCGCGCTCGCCGCTTGGGCCGTCAACTTTTATGTTCCAGCCGATGGCTGGCGCTACATCTTCCTTGTCACCGGGTTCCCGGCGCTGATCGGCATCTGGTTGCGCCTTTGGGTGCCTGAATCACCCCTTCATCTCCTGCCTACCGGACAAACGGAGGAGGCGCGTCGCGTGCTCAACCAGATGTTGCGCACCAATGGCGAGCGTGAACTTGCCGCCAACGAGGCGATCGCCGCGCCAGCGCCTGCAGGACAGACCGGCCTCTTGTCACCCCTTTTGCGCCGCCGCACTCTCCTAGTGCTTCTGGTCTGGTTCCTGGTTTCAGTGTCCTACTATGGTGTCTTCACCTGGATGCCCGCACGGCTCGCGGACGAAGGCTTTGGCTATGTGCGCGGCTATGGCTTTCTGGTGCTGGTCGCTCTCGCGCAACTGCCCGGATATGCTTTGGCTGGCTGGGGTGTCGAGCGCTGGGGAAGGCGTCCGACGCTGATTGCCTTCCTGCTGCTCAGTGCCGCCGGTTGTGCGCTCTTCCTTGTCGCCCAGGACACCTATGTTATCGGCGGCTCGATCCTTGTGATGAGTTTTGCACTTCTGGGCACCTGGGGCGCGCTTTATGCTTTCACCCCCGAGCTATACCCTACCGCCAGCCGCGCCACGGGCATGGGCGCTGCCGGGTCGATGGCGCGACTGGGTGGCCTGCTTGCCCCTTCGGCCCTTGCCATCGTGATCGCACAAGGCTTTTCCCTCGCCATAGCTCTGTTCGCCGTTCTCCTGCTGTGTGCAGCGGCCGCTGCATTCCTCATAGATGTCGAGACAAGACAAACCTCGCTTGCGTAAGCCAAACAAGCCTCTTGGCCGTCTTCAAATCCTGCCGCACCACCTTGGCAAATCCGGCATACAAGCCCATCTCCTGAGGCATGGATCGGTCTCGGTTCAGGGCCGTTCCCGGTCCATAACCTGGAGGCTAAAGATGACCCTTGCCCTTGCGATCGCCGCATCTGTAATTTTGCTTTCGACCCTGCTGGTCTTTATCGATGGGGACCCGGGATGACGCCACGCAACATCTTCCATAAACCCAACCAACACCACCCCGCCTCCTGGCCCATTGCGCGTGCCGAGCGGGACCACCTTTGGCACGCCCCGCCTGCCACTATAAGGCAACAAACCTCGTTCTCCCACGCCGCACGGATGCAGCCTGCCTAAGCCCGTTACCTTGTTCTCTTGCCCATCATGCAGCGCGGGAATCTTGCAGGTTAATAGGGGAGCAGTTTGGAAAGCCGCAGCGTTGGGACTTTCAACAAGGAGGTCCCATGGCTATCGAGCAATTCGACGAAACCACCGGGCGCAGGACTCTCAAACTTTCCGGCCGCATCGCGGTGGTGACGGGCTCCGATTCCGGCATTGGCCAGGCGATCGCTGAAGCCTTCGCCATGGAAGGCGCGGATGTTGCGATCAATTACTTCAAGGATGAAGACGGCGCTCGCAAAACCGCCGCGCAGGTCGAAGCGGCAGGGCGAAGAGCCCTGGTGCAGCATCTGGATGTGCGCGACGAAAGCTCGGTCGCCAGCTTTTTCGACCAGGTCCAGACCGAACTGGGCAGCCCCAATATCCTGGTCAACAATGCCGGTATCGGCGCAACCAGTACGCCCTTGATCGACACGCCGACCCAAGCGTTCGACAACGTCATCAAGACCGACCTTTATGGTCCGTTCTTTTGCGCGCGCGCTTTCCTCCAACAGCGCCGGCAAGCTGGAGGGACCGGCAAGATAATCAACATCACCTCCGTACATGAAGCCATTCCCAGCCCGGGCAATGCCGCTTATGGTGCCGCCAAGGGCGGCATGTTGACTTTTACCCGCACCGTTGCGCTAGAGGTCGCCCCTATGCGCATCAACGTCAACGCCATTGCCCCGGGCCTGATCCGCACGCCCATGACCATGGAGCGCACCGACGATCCGCAAGCCCGCGCCGAGGAGATGCCTCGCATTCCATGGCGTAGACCCGGCGAGCCTTGGGAAGTGGCACGCTTGGCAGTGTACTTGGCGTCCGATGACTCCGACTATGTCACCGGCCAGAGCTTCACCATTGATGGCGGTCTGGAGATGAATTGGGGTCAAGGCGCCTGAAGCCGGCAGCAGATTTTAAAGGCTCAAGGGCGCTGAGAGCCAGGTAGGTACAGGCGCCCCGTTGCGCCTACACCAGAAAATCTCAGCCGTTCCCCGCGGGCGAAGCTTCCGAGACCGTGACGTTCACATTCTGCTCCTGCCCATCGCGGATAAAGGTCAGTTGGACCTCCTGCCCAAGTGGGGTGAGGCCGATGCGATTGCGCAGATCGGTACTGCCATCAACGGCCTCCCCGTTGACGGCCGTGATCAGATCGCCCGATTGGATGCCGGCCTCCTGGGCTGCCGAGCCCGGTGCGACATTGGACACCAGGGCGCCAGCCGTGTTCTGCAGACCCAACGCGTTCACCAGATCAGGCGTTACGTCCTGGATCACGACGCCAAGCTGACCACGCCGCACTTCGCCGTTTTCCAGCAATTGCGTCATCACCGCCGTCGCAATCGTTGTTGGCACGGCAAAGCCGATACCGACATTGCCACCGGTCGGCGCCAGAATGGCCGTGTTGATGCCGACGAGCTGGCCATCAAGCGTGATCAGCGCGCCGCCGGAATTACCTGGATTGATCGAAGCATCGGTCTGGATGAAATCCTCGTAGCCTTCGATATTAAGCCCTGACCGGCCCAGCGCACTGACAATGCCGGAGGTGACGGTCTGGCCGAGCCCGAACGGATTGCCGATCGCCACCACATAATCGCCGACACGCAACTCGTCCGAGTTTCTGATCGCCACTTCGGTCAGGTTTTCCGCCGGAACGCGCAGCACGGCAATGTCGGTCGCTTCGTCGCTGCCAACAAGCTCAGCATCGAGCACCCGCCCATCGGTCAGCGTTACGGCGATCTGCTCGCCGCCCGCCACCACATGGTGATTGGTCAACACATGGCCTTGGCCTGCATCCACGATCACGCCCGAGCCGGCGCTCATCTGATAACGCGGCTGCGATGTTTGCGGCTGTTGGCTGCCCGGACCACCAAAGAAACGGCGGAAGAACGGATCGTTGTAGAGCGGATTGGTCTGGGTAGGCGTTGGTGTGCGAACCGCGATGCTGACTACCGCCGGCACGGTCCGGTCCAGCAAGTCGGCAAGCGTGGGCAGCGCATTGGACGAACCCGCCGGTGCGCTAGGCGCAATGGGCGGCGGTACGGCTTGCTGCGCCATGGCAGGCACTATGGGCAAGGCGAGCAATGCAGCGGCGAGCGCAATGGATAAATGCCAGGCCTTACTCTGGTTCGGTTTGCGTTTCATCGGGAGTCCACCTTGCTTGTTCAGCCCGGCAATCCCCGGTTTGCGGCAGCGGTTCCAATGCGATTCAGGTTACTAATCCGCAGCAAGGGCGCGCCCTTGCCTTATGGGCAAACTTGGAACCAGCCTGCTTTGGGCTCATTGCCCTTGCGAACCCTGAGATAGGCAACAGCATGTATGAAGTCTTCGATCCCTATCTCGAGCGCGAGACCTGGCACGCCGATGATGAGGCGGAGGACCAGATCTTTTACGCCCTCCTCGCCCAGATCATCGACCGGCCCGACTTCGACCCTGCTGCCATGGGCGACTACATGCGCCAGGCCAAGGGGCTTAGCACCAATTCGCAGGACCCTGTCGCCGGCATAATCGAGAACCGTATGCGCGATGCCCACGCCGTCCAGAGCTTTCGCCGCATCAATCCCAAGCTTTAGTGCGGCAACACAGCATGCAAGACCTGCGCACAACAAAAGCCACAAGCTGCATTCCTTTTTTAGCCCACAAACGAATGTAAAAACCCGTGCATGAACGGCGCAGGAGAGTGAGCCATTCCATTCGAAAATCCCACATGGATCGTTTTTGGCTTTGGTGGCCTCCTTGTCGTGTGGCTAGTCTTCTCGCTCCTGCGCAAGGCCATGGGCATAGCGCTGCTGATCGTGGCGGCGCTGGTCGCCTATATGCTGTGGAGCAATCCCGAGATGTTTCAAGCCGTAACTGGCGCCATCTGGTCCCGCTTCGGGCAGGCGTGACCGCCCATGACTTGAAATTGCGGGAACGCCCTGCGCTTGAGGCGGATTGTGTCCAATATGATCCGAGAAGGAGCGCGGCGATGAACCAGATGCAAGAAGAGTCAGACAAGGACGATCAAGCTAAAGACAATACGCCGCCCACCCCGAAGCCGGCCGGTCCACATGCCCGCGAAGACCTGACCGACTACGAAAAAACGCCCGGCACGGGATCGCTCCCGGGTGGCCCTGGGCACGAAAGTGACATCGGCCCGGACTAAGACATTGTTCCCGGCGTGACGAGCTTACGCCGGAACGACCGTTTTCCCGACACTCTGCAAGACTTGGCCAACGACCGAAGCCGTGTCCTTCCAGCCCGGCAGGTGTCGCCCCGCTTCCGCGGAGCGCAGTGCCAGTTGAGCCCGCATCGCAGGATCGGTCAGCAGCCGCTCGATTGCTCCGGCAAACGCCTCGACATCATCCACCGGCAACAACAATCCCGCCCCTTCAGGCACTGTATCGGGCACGGCACCCACCTTGCACGTGACAATCGGCAGGCCATGGATCTGCGCTTCGCCGAGGACGATGCCGTAGCCTTCATAGCGTGTTGCCAGGGCGAAGATGCTAGCGGAACGATACTTTTCAATCACCGCCTCGTCGGAAACAAGACCTGTCAGGGCTACCCTCTCGGTGAGCCCCAGATCGATGATCTGCTGCCGTAGGCGGGCCTCGACCTGCGCATCGTGCGTATTGCCAACGATCTCGGCGCGCCAGGCAAGATGGGTAAGCCGCCCTAGCGCCGCCACAAGAACATCATGACCCTTGCGCTCCGCCAAAAGCCCAACCGAAAGGATCAGCGGCGGCTCCGAGGGCACATGTACTGGTTCGCTAGGCCGAAAGCCTGGCGATGCAATGGTGATTTTTTCGCGCGGCACGCTGAAGGCGCTCGCAAGGATACGCGCCGTGTGGGGACTTGGCACCAGCACGTGGTCGGCTAGTTGCAGATTAGCCCCCTCCCGCTCCAGCAAGGCCCGCGAGCGCTCGCCGGACAAGCCGGTTTCGAGTCCCAGCGGATGGTGGATCATCGCAACGATCGGCGCCCGCAGCTTGGCCAAGCCGGCAGTCTCGATGGACCCGAACACCAGCCCATCGATGATCAGCGGCACATCTGGCGCAATGTCACACATGACTTCAATGGCATGACGGGTTTGTGCCGCAGACGGATCGGGAAAGCCGGCTGCCAATTGCACATGCTCCACGGCACGCCCCTGCGCCCGCAAGGCCATCAGCAGCTCGTATTCATAGATATAGCCGCCGGTTTTTTGGCGCATGTCTCCGGGAATGGCAAAGGCGGCGGCACGAAGAGGCATGGATAACGACCTGTTTCAGACGGCCAGCTGTTCGCTGGCAAAGACCTGGAGAATGCGGCGCTCAAGGAGACTTACGAGAGCATAGGCCACGCCCGCCGCCAGAGCCAGAAGCACGATGGCGCTCCAGAGCATGAGGTAGTTGGAGGTGGAGGCGGTCAGCGCCATGAGGCTGCCCATGCCGCGTCCGGTGGCGAGCCATTCGGCCGTGGTCGCCGCCAGCAGCGCCGCCGGAATAGCCATGCGTGCAGCTGCAAAGAACGCCGGCAGCATGGCCGGCGCCTGCGCATGGATCAGACGCTGCCGGGGACCTGCACGATAACTGTCGAATACATCGAGCACCTGGCGCGGCGTCCGCCGCAAGCCTTCAAGGCACGCCGCCAGTGTCGGAAAAAAGATCATCACGGCCACGATGGTAATGGTGCCCGCGGCTCCTCGTCCGAGCGCCAGCACCAGCAATGGTGCTGTCGTCACGATCGGAATGGACCGCAATGCGATTGCAACAGGCAGGATCGCTGCCGCAAGTGCAGGGCGCAGGACAACGCCGATCGCAAGCAGGGCGCCCAGGCCCAAACCTGTGAGATAGCCCGGAACGGTCAAGGACAGCGTCTCGGCGAACCCTTCCAACAAGACAGCACGATTGCTCGCCGCATCCGGGGCGGCAAAGAGAAATGTCCAGACGTCATCCGGTCGCTTGGCAAAGAAGCGGTTGAGCCCAAGCCCTTCCATCGAGCCGATCCAGATCAGCAGCACCGCCCCGACAATACCCGCACCCACGGCAAGTTGCCAAAATATGCCCCCCTGCACGATTTGGGTCCGCGGTGACAGCAAAACAGGCGGCGGAGCCTTGGTTAGTTGCCGCCCGGCCCAGCCGAAAAGGAAAAATGCCAATGCCGAGATTGCCGCCGCCAGTAGGGCGATGGCCCAGGTGCCATCCACATCCAGCGCCCGCATGGCGCGGATGCTGAGCACGCCCAATCCTTGCTCCGCCCCGGTGAACTCACCCACCATGGCCCCGAGAAACGCCGCTGGCGCCGAGATCTGCAACGCCGAAAACAGATACGGAATAGCCGCCGGTGCTCGCACCATGACCAGTTCCGTCCCGCGCCCCCTGCCATAGCTGTGCACGAGGTCGAGCCAGTTTGCCGGCAGGGCGCGAAGGCCGACGAGAAGACACAAATATGTTGTGTAATAAGTCGCGAGCGCTGCCAGCACGATCTGCGGCCCGGCGCCGGGACCAAAGATCACCCGCAGGATCGGTCCCGTGGCCACGAAAGGCAGGCAGAAGAACACCAGCGCTACGCCGGAAATCAGCAATTGCAGCCGCGGCAGGCTGATGGCGATAGCCGCAAGGACAATCCCCACGGCATTACCGAGCACGAAGCCGACGGCAGCGGAGGACAAGGTCGTAAGGCTCGCGCGCACCAGCAACGGCAGATTGCCATAAAGGTGCTCAAGCACTGCTACGGGTCCGGCAAGAAGGAACATGCCCTCCATGGCCTCGGCGGCAAAATGCCAGGCGGCCAGCAGCATCGAGACGCTGGCCAGCGCCGTCGCCGCCTCGCGCATGCTCCCGCGCATCAGCCCTGCCACCGCGTTCAATGCGCCACCTCGGCCAGTTCGTCCCGCCTCCCTAAGGCCAGTGCATCGGCAATGCGAGCCGTCAGTTCCCCAAAGCGGCCAAGGCGCACCATGTCCCCTGTCCGAGGCCGGTCGAGATCGATGTGGAAATCGGCAACTACCTCCGCTGGGCGCGGCGAAAAAACGATCACCCGGTCGCTGAGCATCACCGCCTCGGTAATGGAGTGCGTCACCAAAAGTGTCGTCGTACCTCGTCCCTGCCAGAGCGCCGGCAGTTCCTGATTGAGCCGCATGCGGGTGAGTTCGTCCACGGCCCCGAACGGCTCGTCCAGCAGCAAGAGGCGCGGCTCCGTGACGAGGCATCGCGCAATGGCCGCGCGCTGCCGCATTCCGCCCGAAAGCTCCGCCGGATGTGTTTCGGCAAATCGTCCCAAGCCCACAAGCTCGATAAGTTCATTCACCTTTGCAGGATCGGCAGGTCTGTGGGCGAGCTTCAGCGCGAGCGCCACGTTCTGGCGCACGCTAAGCCATGGCAAGAGCGCCGCATCCTGGAATGCTACGGCCAACCCTGCCTGCCGGCAAACTTCATCCGGGCTCAACCCGCCGATCTCCACTGTGCCGGTCGTCGGTCGCTCCAGCCCGGCGACTAGCCGCAGGAATGTCGATTTCCCACATCCCGATGGGCCCACCAGAGCCGTGGTCTGCCCGGCAGCAAACACCAGATCATTGGCCGCAACAGCCTCGATCTCGGTCCTGTCGCCGTGAAATGTCTTGCTAACATTCTGGCAAGCGATCTCTGGCGGGCCAAGCAGGTCAGGCTGCGGCATGCACTTCCTCAAGGATCGAGCGGTCCCACAGATCGGCCGTCACCGTGCGACCCAGCAGGCCCAGCGTTTCGACGTTCTGCGCCACCGTTTCATCGGTAAACCAGCCAAACCCGTTGCTATCGGTCAATTCCGAGAACATCAGCGGCACCTGCCGCTCGGCCTGCAGTTCCTGCGTTGGCAGGTCCAGCCCCTGGTCTGGATACATTTCGAGCGTCAGCGCGGCGGCGGCCTTGGTGTCGGCCCGATAATCGTTCCACCCCATCACTTCGCCGCGCATCATCGCCACCAGATCCGCGCGCCGGTTCGCAATAGAATCATCCGTCGCAATATAGGTCTGCGAATGGACGGCATAGCCATGGTCCGCCATCAGCATGGTAACGCTTTCCACCCCCTGGATGGTCATGGCCACCGGCAGATCGGTTTCCCAGCACAGCAAGCAATCCACCTGCTTGGCCACCAGCGGCGCCGCATCATACTGCGTCGGCACGATCTCGATAGCGTTGATATCCACGCCATTGATCGTGCACAGCGCCCGCAGCACCGGCGTATTGGCCAGCGCCATGCCGATCCGCTTACCCACCAGATCGGATGGCTGGTTCACCGGATTATCAGGCAGCGAGGCGATGACGAAGGGATTTTTCTGCATGGCAACGCCGATGATCTTGAAGGGCGCGCCTTGCTCCACCGATGCAGAGGCATAATCGGCAGCCGAAATGCCGACGAGCGCCTGCCCCGTCACCACTGCCGGATCGACGGGCGCATTGGGGCCACCTGGATTGAGCCCCACGCGCAAGCCCTGCTCCTGCCAATAGCCTTTGGACAGGGCGATATAGCTGCCACCGAACTGCACCGAATGCAGCCAACTCAATTGCAGGGCAACATCCTTGCTCTCCTGCGCAAAGAGCCGCGGTGCAAAGGCTGCCGCACCTACGGCGCCCAAGCCTGCCCCGATGAAATGACGGCGCGACAACAAAAGATTTGGCATGCAGAACTCCCCTAATGATTGTTGTAAGGCAGGGGCCGCCTGGCCCCAAGCAGAACCGGAAGCCCCGGCAGGCTGGCAGCAAGAATAACGAGCCCGAAGGCAAGGCTAGTGGCAAACCCCGCGGTCGCACTGGCACCCGCAAGCGGAAACAGTACAGCAGCCGCGCCCTCGCGGAAGCCCCAGCCGGCAATGGTCGCCGGAATCAACATCGCACTCAGGATCAGCGGCACCAGCACCAGAACGGCCTCTGCGCTCAGCACCGTTCCCGTTGCCAGCGCACACAAGGCAAAGCTCGACAGATTGAGCGCCACAATCACTAGGCCCAGCGCCGACTGCTCGATCCAAGCTCCCCTGGCAATCAGCGATTGGCGGCTCGCCTGAAGCAAACGGCTGGACCAACCCCAGCGCCGTCGGCGTGCTGCCAAAAACAACGCGAAGCCCATCATCAGCGCCGCGACAAGACCAAGCAGCAGGTGAAAAGGATCAGGCTCCAGCACCAAACCCCCGGGCACGATCAACGACACCCCGACCGCCACGGCGAGCACGGCAAACAACGCGATCTGCCCGGCCATGCGCTCGATCACCACCGCGCGGATCGCTGTACCCAGCCCTGCGCCATGACGCGCCCGCACGGCCCGTGCCGCATCTCCCACCACGCCACCGGGAAGCGACTGGTTGACGATCTGCGCCAGATAATATTCCGACACTGCCTGTTGCGGAGGGATCACCAGCCCAAGCCGCAGCGCTACGCGATGCCAGCGCCAAGCTGAAACAATGGTCTGGAGGTTAACCGCGACAAACGCCAGGGCCAGCCAGCGCCAATCGGGGTTCTTGAGGAGGGCCAGAGCTCCGGGTCCATCGGCAATGTTCCAAAGCAAGCCCAAAACCACGACCGGCACTATCAACCGCAGGCTCCCCTGCAACCAGCGCACCAAGCGGCCCGGCTCCTCAGCAGCCAGCTCAGGCGCGCTCAATTGCCCGCCTTCGCCGCCAGGGACGACGACAGCGCCGCAATGAACCGGTCGCGAAACGCCGCCATGGGCCAAAGCGGAGCGTCTGCCGCCGGGATCAACCCTTGCGAAAAGCCCCAATCGTCAAAAGCCGCCAGCGCGGTAGCTGATCCAATGATATGCACCGGCACATCCTGCCCCTCGATTTGCGACACGCTTTGCGCCGGCGGATGATCGCCCAGTATGACCAGGAGCCAGTCGCGCCCGACATTGCGCGCCGCAAAGCCAAAGACGATCTCGAGCGAATAATCGACCGCCAGCCGGTACTGCTCGCGCATGAGGTCCCGATTGGCCCACACTTCGCCTCCCGGCGGCCCCACATGTTGGCTCGCATCAAAGATCGCTCCATCACCCACCGCCGCCCAATCCACTACTTTGGGCACGGGCGTCCATGGCGCGTGCGATGACAATAGCGCGGTCATGGCAAATTGCGGCGCCGCGTCGGCCGGCATCAGCTGCTCGATTGCGCTCAGCGTGTATTGGTCGGGCATTGTCGTCCAATTGAACGCCTCCCCGCGATAGCCCAGATCGGCTGCCTCATAGATACTGGAGAACCCCATGAACTGCGCTTCAGGCCAAGGCAGCGTAATGGCTGGCATGATTGTCGCTGTTTCAAACCCCGCCTCCTGTGCCAGATGATACAGCGAAGGCCGCGTGCTCGCGAGCATGGCCCGGTAGCGGGCCTGGTTGTCGATGGTGAGTCCCGAGGCGATCGTCGCATGTGCAAGCCAACTCTGCCCGCCCGCCACCGGCGAAGTCAGCCAGGCCGAGCGCATCGACAGTCCTGCTGACGCAAGCTTTTCCTCGGCCCGCTCCAGGGTCGGCAGATGCGTTGGCGCATAAAGCGGATTGATGTAGGAGGTCTCTCCATAGCTCTCCACGAACAACACCAGCACATCCCGGCCCTCGAGCCGGTCGAACAAACCACTCGCCCCGCTGAACGGGTCCGTAGCAGCTACCTGCTCGAACGCAGCCAGATCGGCATAGAGCGCGCTCACCGCCGCCGTCCGGTCGATGGCAAGACGCGTCGAAAACGCCTCGCCCGGCGCATCGAACGGCAAGGCCCAGGCTTTGCGTGCCGTTCCCACATCCATAATGATCAGCCCGAGCGCAACGCTGCCCACCAGCACCGCCACACTCCGCTGCCCCGCCGTAACCCGCCACTGCGATAGCCGGCCAGTCGCCCACCACAGAAGGCCCGCAAGCATGAACGGCAGCAAAATCACGCCCAGCGCCAGTATCGTTGCGAGTGGCCAGCCGACGGAACCACCGGCCAACCGGAACGCTGCCTCGGCGAGGTGCAAATCCATAAGCGGATTGAACGGGCGATTGAACGCTGTAAAACTCGCCAAATCAGCCAGCTTGAGCAAAGACAAAAGCGTCAGCGCCAGGACGATGATCAGGCGTACCAATCCCGACCAGGGCTTAAGCAAGGACACGACCACAAGCAGGGCCAAAACGAGAACCCATTCTAGCGGCAATTGCAGCAAGGCCGAGGGCACCAGAAAATCTGGATGGCTGGGCAGCACCAGCACCAAAAAGATAAGCAATCCAGCCAAGACCAGGCCGCCCAAGCCGTCGCGCTCTTTGCTCATCGGCGCTGCCGCGCCAGCCAGACGATGTCGCGCCCAAAGGAATACACCAGCAGCGCCGTCGCGATCGCGGCCAGCGCCCAGGACAGCGGCCCCGATATGATCGGCGCCAACAAGGCGATCAGCACCCCGATCTGGATGACGCAGATCAACTTGCGGCTGAACCGTTCCGGCAACGGATTGGTGAGCCACGGGAGAATCAGCGCTGCCAGCAAAAACAGATAACGCATGCTGCCCAGGATCAGCACCCATGCTCCCGCCTTGCTCGACTGCAACGCCAAGACGGCAAGCAAAAGCGCAAAAACGGAGTCAACTTCCATGTCGAACCGCGCGCCAAAGGCCGAGACCAATCGTTGCCGCCGCGCGAAATAGCCGTCCACGCCATCAAGGCACAGCGAAAATATGGCTATCCCCAACACCGTCCAGGCAGCCCAGGCATCGCTGCCCAGCAGCCCAGGCACGGCCAAAGGCGCAAACAGTGCCGCGATGATCCCAGTACGCGAGAGCGTTACCAGATTGCCGATGCCAAGCCGCGCATGCGGATAGGAACGGACCAGCGAGCGCCCCGTCACCAAAACCATGAGGAGAAAAGCCAGCGCGCCCAGCAGCATTCCTGCCGGTGCCTCGCTGACGCTCCAGCTGATCGCCAGCACCAGCGGCAGCAATAGGGCACAAGCCACGACAAAGCGCACCAGCACCGGCCGCGGCAGGGGATCGCTGGATGTATCAACAACCAGGGGAGGCCGAGCACCCAGACCAGCCTCAGTCATGGGCCAAACCAAAACGACTTTGAAACGCAGGAAAAAACATGTTGCTGCGTTACGCCAGGTGCAGTCAGCTAGATCATCAACGGGGCATGGCAAAATGGCTGACTTCACTCCTTATCGTCCGTTTGCGCGGATCATGCATTGGCTGACAGCCATAATGGTGCTGCTCACCATTCCCGCCGCCATCCTCATGCTGCAGCCCGGCATCGGCCGCGGCCTGCAGGATCCCTTGTTTTTGTTTCACAAGAACATCGGCGTCGTCATTCTCGTGATTGTCACATTGCGGCTAGCGTACCGCCTCGTCAATCCACCGCCGCCCCTGCCTGACCATGTTCCAAAGCTGCAGCGCATCATTGCTGACGTCAGCCATTGGGCGCTTTATGGCCTGCTCCTCGCCATGGCCGTATCGGGCTATATTCGCGTCACTGCTGGCGGCTTTCCGCTTGAAGTCTTTGACAGCCTCGGCTTTCCCGACCTGGCGCCGCGCTCGGACGAACTCGCCCAAACCGCCAAGAGCATCCACTCGGCCCTGCGCTTGCCCCTCATCGCCTTGGTTGCGCTCCATATCGGCGCCGCGCTTTATCACGGCCTCGTTAGGCGCGACGGTATTTTCCAGCGCATGGCGCCACCGTTGCGCGGGCGGCTTTCGCCCGCTGCGGATGCTTCGAGGGCCAGCTAGAAAGCTGTTCTTCTTGCAAGCAATCCACTAGTCAGCTTTTGTCCGTCAGTCGCAAGCTTTGCATCTAGAAACGTCGATTTTCCGCTCCGGCATCGCTACCTTCCCCCAGGTCCTTTCCGAGGAGTTTTTGATGCGTCTTGTTTCTGCTGTTGCCGCCACGATGCTGTTTGTGGCGCCCGTGTTTGCCCAAGCACCGGAAGTCACGCCCCTTGTCACCGCCGAATGGCTCAAGGCCGCCGCGGCTGATGAGAACGTCGTAATCCTCGATATCCGCGACGATATCGAAGGCACCGATCTGGGTGAAACGCCCTATATCGCCAACGCAGTCGTGGCGCCTTACGCATCGGCGGGCTGGCGTACAGAAGTAGAAGGTGTTCCCGGCCAGATCCCGCCTGCTGAGCAGATTGCCGAGCTGATCGGCAATCTCGGCATCGACGGCGACGATCATGTCGTGATCGTGCCATGGGGCACCGATTCATCCGAATTTGGTGGCGCTACCCGCATTTACTGGACGTTCAAGTATCTTGGTCACGACGCCGTATCGATCCTTGATGGCGGCTGGCGCCAATATGAAGCTCAGGGCGGCGAGCGCGTTGCCCAGCCAGCGACGCCCACTCCTGTCGATTTCCCCTTTGAGGTGCAGCCCCAGCTTCGCGCCACCACGGCCGATGTCGAGGCCGCTCTTGCCAATGGCACCAAGCTGATCGACGGCCGTCCCGAAGAGCAGTTCCTCGGCCAGTCCAAGAGCCCCGTGGTGCGCATCGAGGGCACCATTCCCGGCTCACGCAACTTGCCCCATTCCAAGCTCTACAGCGCCGATTACGCCAGCTTTGCCCTGCCTGAAACCGTGGCATCGCTGTCACAGTCTCTGGGCTTGGCCGCCGACGAGCAGAACATCGTCTTCTGCAACACCGGCCATTGGGCATCCATTGCCTGGTTTGCCCTCCATGAAGTCGGCGGCAATGAAAACACCGCCATGTATGACGGCTCCATGGCCGAATGGGCAGCCGATCCGGCACGCCCGATCCAGTAAGGTTTGGCCGCACTATCGAACCACGAAATTGGATGTTGCGCTGCAAAGGCGCAACATCCAAAACTCTTTCATGAACACCACAATATCAGGCACATGAGCGATATCACTGCCGGCACGGCCAAGTTCCTGCCTCCGGTCCATGCTGACCGGCTCCCCCTCCTTGTCGCCGCAGCCATGCTGGTCCTGGGCTTTGCCCTCATTACCTGGCAGGTCGATCTACGCCAGGGCGGACTGTTCCTCATCGGCGGCGCCTTGGGCGTGGCGCTCTACCACGGCTCGTTCGGCTTCACCGGTGGGTGGCGGCGCATGGTGGTGGAAAAGCGCGGCCGCGGCATGCGCGCGCAAATGCTGGCAATCGGCATTGCAGCGCTTGCGATGATCCCGCTCGTCGCTGCCGGCAGCATTGGCGGCCAAGCCATGGTGGGCGCCTTGGCACCGGTCGGGGTCTCGGTCGTGCTGGGCGCCGCCATGTTCGGCTTGGGCATGCAATTGGGTGGCGGTTGCGGCTCAGGCACCTTGTTCACCGTCGGCGGCGGCTCGACCCGCATGCTGGTCACCCTGGTGTTTTTCATCATTGGCGCGCTGGCCGGCACGGCGCACCTGCCCTTCTGGCTGGCGCAACCCGCCCTACCGCCAATTAGCCTTGGCGCGCAGTTGGGCATAGGTCTTGCACTTGCCCTGACTATCACCGGGCTGGCGCTGGTCGCCCTGATCACAGCCCTGATCGAGCGTCGGGTCCACGGCAACATCGAGGCCGAACCGGCACCGGCCCGCTTGGGCTGGACCTGGGTTGTGCGCGGGCCTTGGCCCTTGCTGGGCACCGGAATAGTGCTGGCGCTACTCAATGTTGCAACGCTCCTGCTCGCCGGTCACCCTTGGTCGATCACCTATGGCTTTGGCCTTTGGGGCGCCAAGATCGCTCAGACAATCGGTATCGATGTGGCTGCATGGGAGTTTTGGACCTGGCCGGCTCAGGCACAGGCGCTGCGCTCCAGCATTCTGCTGGATACCGTCTCTGTCATGGATTTCGGCCTTGTGCTCGGCGCGGCTCTGGCAGCGGCGCTGGCCGGCAAGTTCGCGCCCAAGGTGGCGCTGCCGCTGGGCTCCCTGCTGGCCGCCATCATCGGTGGCCTCCTCATGGGCTATGGTGCTCGCTTGTCCTTTGGCTGCAATATCGGCGCCCTGTTTTCCGGCATCGCCACCGGCAGCCTGCATGGCTGGGTGTGGTTTGCCGCAGCCTTTATCGGCTCGCTAGGCGGCATTGCCCTGCGCCCCGCCTTCGGCCTTGATGGATTTACCAGGAAATGAGCGGACGCAGCACGCCATTGTTTGGTGCAGCCCTCGCCGTTGCGACCGTTGCCATCGCCTATGACCATGTGAGCAACCCGATCCCACCCCGGCCCGCCGTTGCAATTGCGGCTGCCATCAGCGGCACCGCCCCTTGTGCCGCCGCGCCCTGCGCCGCTGGTGCAGCAACAGCTCCATGCGCGGCCGGAGCAGCCACTGCTCCTGCGCTCGCCGCCCCGCCACCACCGCCAGCCTCTGCACCCTGTGCCGCCGCCGCTCCCCCACTGGCCGCTCCGCCGCCACCGCCAATGCAAAAGGCCGCCCCGCCGCCTCCGCCCTTGCAGCCTCCGGCACCCGCCAAGGCCCCTGCCCCGCCACCACCGGCGCCTCTCGCAAAGCCAAACGGCCAGGAAGCCCCCGATCTGGCAGCAGGCACCAGCTAAATGCCGGACGAGACGCGTCAGCACGCCTTAAATGAAATCCGATATTGTGAGACGGTCCTTGCCAAAGGTGGCCTCACAATCCTCAGCGACCTTTTCGCCGGGGTCTCAAGCATCACTGCTTGGAACCATTACCCACCCGGCGACGTCTACGACCCAGCCAGCAACAGCCAATACTTCTACCATTGCCATCCTGCCGAGGAAGGCGCCGCCGAGCACGGACATTTCCATTGCTTCGTCCGTCCAAAAGGTCTCAATGGCCCGATCCATCACCTCGTCGCCATCGGCGTGAATACCGAGGGCCAGCTCCTAAGGCTCTTCACCGTCAATCAATGGGTGGTCGGGGACGATTGGGCCGATGCTCAAACCATCTTCCCCCTTCTTGGCCGTTTCGACATGCAAATGCCCCGGCCCTCCTACCTCGTGAACCGCTGGCTCACCGCGATCATCGTCGCCTATGAAACTGAGATAACCCAACTGCTCCACCAACGCGATCGCGTGCTGGCAGCCCACAAGCCGGCCTTCGGCACCTTAAGCCTGGAAGACCGCACCCTCGAAGTGCTCTCCGAATTCATCGTGCCAATCACGCCAAAGCCTTGACCATCTTCCGGCGCTCCGCTGTCTCCGAAGCGATTGTAAAACCTTCTCTTTGGTAGAAGCGAACCGCCGGGTTGGTGGTCAAGACGCTAAGGTGGGTGGGCAAGCCCGCCTCTGCCGCGATTTGTGTCTTGGCGCGCAGTACCGATGTCCCAATCCCGCGCCCCTGAAAAATTGGGGAGATGTAAAGCTTGTTGATGAACAGATGCTCGGGTTGCCAGCTTACGGCGATGCACCCGGCATTCTCGCCACCTATCATAATGATCTCGTGTCCAGCGACATCGAGCGTTTCGATGCTAGCTGAGGGCTTCCATGCGCCCCAGAGCGCCTCGGCATAGGCGCGCATGCATGTCTCCTCGAGTTCAAGGAGAAAGGGCTTATCGCCTGTGGTAGCGGGACGTGTTGTTGGAGACATGTACAAAGCAGCACGGTGACCGTGGACGCATATTGGATCGAAATGACGCTATAAAGTCACCTAAGCCTATGCCGCCGATGACCGGCTCTGCCGCGCTTGCACGCTGTCTCGCTTGTGCCTCGGGAACTCCGCGCGCTTGCTCAGCACCACGGCCGGGCGCTGGAAGTCAGCGCCATCATCTTCGTCATCCGCAGCATTAAGGGACAAGCAGAGGAGCCGCGCATCTTGTTCACACATGCTATTGGCGTGCAGACCAGAAACAACCGCAGCCATGCCGGTGTGAAGGTCCAGGACCTGCCAGGTCCGCATCAGGGTTGGCCCCACTTGGAACCGCTCAGTCACTGTTTTTCTAGGCACGAAAAGATCACTTTTTACGCAGTCGATCTTGGACAAGGCTTCAACATGGCTTCTGGTTCCATGAAATCTGCTCACCCGGAAGTTACGCTTGGCCTCGCGACAAACACCCTAACGCTTAACCCTGAGGCAAATGTCGCGCCCCGGTTTGGTCGAAGATGATGGCGCTCCTAGGCGCGAAGAATGCGGGCTAGAAGGGATGGTGATCTCGTTGCTGCCTGCAACGAGGAGGTCCGCGATGTCGTGGTCTGGAACGACAAGCGCTTGTCATAGCTCGTCCATCCGGGGGTGAGCAGATGGTTGTAATGAAACAGCGATAGAGCCCAAGCGCGCTGATGCGCAGCGTTTCAGTGCCACGCACCTGAGAAGCGAGAAGTTTTGCGGATGAAAGATGCCGGAGTGTCCGTGCCGGCCGTATCCAAGGTCCTGCGCAATGCCTATGGTGTCAGCGACGCCCTGCGCAACGAGGTCCGCGCCTCGATGGACAAGTAAACTATCGTCCGCTGGGTTCGGTACGGGGCATGCGCGGGCAGACCTATACGCTTAGCCTTCTTGCCCGATATTCGCACCCCGTCCTTTTTAACATCCTCATTAGCATCAACACCGCCCTGGAGCGCACGCCATACCGCCTCATGCTGGGCATCAGCCAATCCACGACGCATATCGAGGAGGCGCTGGCCGCAGCGCGCAAACTGCTCCAATCACCCGCGCGTCCCGAAGCGCGCGTCTGCTGGACCGATTTCATCGCCCTGGAGGTCATCAGCGTCGCAACCGAACTAAGCCGGCGCATTCCAGACGATTTGGCGATCCTCGGTCATGACAACACCCACCATTGCGACTTCGCGCAAAATAGCCTCACCAGTGTCGATCAATCCAGGGAGCTTCTTGGCCTAAAATCCGCCTACCTGCTCATCGAGCGGATCCAGGGCCCACGTCACTCTCAAAGCTAACAGTCTGCTAATCAATTCACCCTCGACTGTCCCTACGCGATACCCGTTCGCCGTGTCATTAATCGCGCTTGGATAATCACCACGACCAGCAAGAATGCCCCGCGGATAACCGACTGCCAATAGGCGGAAAGCGAGATCCAGCCCATCCCGTTCTCGAAGTTGAGCACGTTGAACAGGATACCCAGAAGCAGCACACCCGCCAAAGTGGTGCCCACCGAGCCAACCCCACCGGTCAGCAAAGTCCCGCCAACCACCACCGACGCAATGGCAAAAAGCTCCCAGCCCACGCCCTCGATCGGCTGCCCCGCCCCGAACTGCGCGGCGAGAATAACCCCGGCCAGCCCTGCAAGACCGCCGCTTGCGACATAGGTCAAGAACTTGATCCGATCCGTTCGCAAGCCCATCATGCGCGAGGCTTCTTCATTGCCGCCAATGGCCAGCACAGTTCGGCCGGTGCTGGTATAATTAAGGACAATGGAGCCCACCACGTAAGCTAGCGCCGCAATGATTGCCGGCACCGGAAATACCCAGAGATTGCCCTGTCCGAGATAAACAAAGCCGCTCTCGTAAGAGACCGACACCGATTGGTTATTCGCCATCAGCAAGGCCAGCCCGCTGGCTGCGAGCATCGTGGCAAGCGTCGCAATGAACGGCATGATGTTGGCCCGCGTGACCAGGGCACCATTTATAATGCCGACCACCAGCCCTGCCGCTAAGCCAGCCGCAGCGCCTGGAATAATGCCGTAGGGACTTGCCAAGGCCGCCGCCACGCTACCCAGCGCGGCAGTCGATCCGACCGAGAGATCGATGCCGCCGGTCATGATGACAAAGCACATGCCCAGTGCCACCAGCGCGAACATGGAGTTGTATCGCAGGACGCTCATGACATTGAACAGCCCGAGAAAGTTCTCGTAGCGCCAAAAGCCGAACGCAATTAAGACGATAAGGGCCAACACAACGCCATAGGTGCCGATCAGGACACGGCCATCAAGCTTGCGTTTCATCGCGCCCTCCCTTGCTGCTGTAGCCAGACGGCGATAATGATAATGGCGGCCTGTACCATTTGCGCAGCGGCATCCGGCACACCATTGGCCAGCAGTGTGTAGCGGACCAATTGGATCGTCAGCGCGCCGATCAGCGTGCCGATGATCGTTGCCTTGCCACCGGTTAGCAATGTGCCGCCGACGGCCACTGCAGCGATGGCGTCGAGTTCCATACCCATGCCGACCAGATTGGCGTCGGACGAGGAATTGATGGCAATGACAACCAGCCCGGCAATGCCCGCACAAAAGCCGCTAATGGCATAAACGGCCAGCTTGATCCGGTTGACGGGAACGCCCGCGAGTTCAGCTGCGCGCTCATTGCCGCCAGTGGCCAAAATGTTGCGGCCAAACACAGTGCGCCGCAGGATCCATGCTGCGGCAAGCACAATCACGGCCATGATAATGACCTGGACAGGAATGCCGAATGGCCGCCCCAGGCCGATCCACTGGAACTCCGGCACTCGGAACACCTGCAGATTGCCATTGGTCAGAACCTGCGCAATGCCCCGTCCTGCTATGAAAAGGACAAGCGTCGCCACGATCGGCTGGATGCGGAAATGTGCGACGAGCCAGCCATTAAAGAGACCCAGCAATGTCGCAACCAGCACTGCAACAAACATAGCGAGTGCAACCGACACGCCCAGATTGGTGACTGGCAGAATAGTGCCCAAGAAGATCATCGGCGCCAAAGCGCCCGAAATCGCCATGATCGAGCCTACCGACAGGTCGATGCCACCGGTGCCGATCACCATAGTCATGCCAACGGCGACGATAACGATAGTGCACACCTGCGTTAGATTGACGTTGAGCGTCTGCAGCGTCGCAAAATTGCGGGTGAACACCAGATTGAAGATGATCAGCAGCGCCAGGGCGATCAAAGTGCCATAGCGTGACAAGAACTCCAGGAGATCAAGAGCGCGCGCGGCTTTCGGGCGCGTTCCTTGGATAGTCTCACTCACATGCGCACCTGCTCGGTTTGGCTCGTTTCACCATGGGCCATGGCATTGAGCACGCGGTCTTCGCTGATCTCGTCGCCGTCGAGTTCGGCGACAGTTCGGCCTTCACGTAAGACGAACACCCGATCGGCACCTTCAACGACTTCTTCAAGTTCCGAGGAGATCATCAGCACGGCTAGCCCCTGGTCGGCCAATTGCCGGATCAGGCGCTGGATCTCGCCCTTTGCGCCCACGTCAATGCCGCGCGTCGGCTCGTCAAGGATCAGAAATTTCGGATTGGTCGCGAGCCAGCGTGCGAGCAGCACTTTTTGCTGGTTGCCACCCGAGAGCTCGCGAATGCGCTGGTTCGGCCCGGAACATTTGATGCCCAGTTGCTTGATGAAGCCTTCGACCAGTTCGCGCTGGCGGCTTTCCGAAACGACGCCATTGCGGCTGATGCGCGGCAGCAAGGCCAACGTCATGTTTTCCGCAACGCTCAGTTCAGGCACAATGCCCTCAAGCTTACGATCTTCTGTCACGAAGCCCAGCCCGGCCTTGATTGCGTCCTTGGGCTTGTGCGGATCATAGCCCTGCGCCTCGATATCCATGGTGCCGGCCACCGCACGATCTACCCCGAACACCAGTCGCGCCGTTTCGGTCCGCCCGGCACCCAACAGGCCTGCAAAGCCGACAATCTCCCCGCGGCGGACATCGAAGCTCGCGCTTTGAACCGCCTGCCGCGCCGCCAAGCCGCGCGCGGAAAAAACCACCTCGCCCTTCTCGCGCTTGGCGGCGGTGAACGCTGTCGCGTGGCCTTCAGTCTTGCTGATGTCCCGCCCCAGCATGGATGAGACCAGGTCCAGCTTGTCAATGTCGGCCATGGCCGATGTTCGCACGGTCTTGCCATCGCGCATGATGGTGACGCGGTCGCAGACTTGGTAAAGCTCGTCCAGCTTGTGACTGACAAAGATCACCGAAACACCGTCGGCCTTGAGCTGGCGAATAACGGTGAAGAGCTTAGCCACCTCTCCCTCGTCCAGCGACGAGGTCGGCTCGTCCATGATGACGAGACGGGCCGAAAAGCCAATGGCGCGCGCGATGGCAACCATCTGCTGGGTCGCCGTGCTAAAATCCATCAAGGGGCGGCGCACATCCAGCGACATCCCGAAGGTTGTGAGTAGCCGCTCGGCTTCGGTATGCATGGCGTTCCAATCGAGCATGCCGAACCGGCGCGCTTCGCGGCCAAGGCAAATGTTCTCGGTAATGGAGCGGAACGGCACAAGGTTTATTTCCTGGTAGATCGTGCTGATGCCGCTCGATTGCGCCTGATGGGGCGAGCCCACCTCGAACGGTACGCCGCCAAACAAAACCGTTCCGGCGTCTTTCTTGTGATAGCCGGTCAACACCTTGATCAGGGTCGATTTGCCGGCGCCGTTCTGGCCGATAAGGGCATGCACTTCGCCGGGCGCGATCTCCAGGGATGCGCCCGATAATGCAGGGATGCCCGCAAATGATTTGTCGATGCCGGTCATCGACAGCAGCGGAGCGTCGGCCATGCTCTGGTCTCCGGAAAACTTCAAGGAGCATCCGCCCGCTACAACTCAGCGGGCGGATGCGCACGCATGATTAATACGCGGTGTCGAGCAATTCGGCCGCGTTTTCCGGCGTGTACATTTCATCCGGATTGATGATCACGGGCTCGATAGTCTCGCCATTGGCATAGGCCACGGCTGTGTCGAAGGCTTTTGGCCCAAAGCGCGGATTGCACTCGACCACGGCTTCAATCTTGCCGTCCACCACCAGTTGCACGGCCTCGCGGCCGCCATCGATCGAGAACACGAGGCAATCCTCGCGCCCTGCAGTGCGTCCGGCAGCCTCAAGCGCGGCAATGGCACCGATCGCCATTTCGTCGTTGTGGGCATAGATCACATTGGCATCAGGGTGTGCCTGCAACAGCGTTTCGGCAACCTGACGGCCCTTGTCGCGGGCGAAGTCACCCGACTGGGAAGCCACGATCTGGTATTCGGCGTTCTGTGCAATGACGTCGTCGAAGCCCTTCTTGCGATCATTGGCTGGCGAAGAACCGGTGGTGCCTTCGAGCTGGATAATGATCTTCTTATCGCCGCCCAAACCAACGAGGTATTCAGCAACGCGCTGGCCCTCCTCGACGAAGTTCGAGCCGATGAAGCACACATAGTCTTCGCCCGGCTTGGCCAGGCTCTGGTCCACGTTGCGGTCCAAAAGGATAACGGGGATACCGGCGCCCTTAGCCGCCATGATGGCGGGGATCAGCGGCTTTTCTTCGCGCGGTGCGAGGAAAATGAGGTCGACGCCCTGCGCAATCATGGAGTTGACGTCAGCCACCTGCTTGGCAGCAGAGCCTGCAGCGTCGGTATACACCAACTGCCAGCCGCGTGCCGCAGCTTCGTCCTGCATGGACTGGGTTTGGGCAAGGCGCCAGGGATTGTTGCTCTCGGTCTGGGCAAAGCCGACCTTATAAGTGTCTTTCTTTGCGAGCGGCGGAGCGGCGGCGAAGGCACGCGATGCGAGCAGCGATGCTGCAGCGCTGGCAGCCGAGGCAATCAGAAGATTGCGGCGTGTAATGATCATGGTACTTCCTCCCAAGATGTCGCAATTATGCGAGCTATGGCCTTAAGCGGCCGAATAAGTGGGTATGTTCTGCAGTTTACGGCACGTTATTCTCTATTGATCGTCCTCCTTCAATCTCTTCTCAGACACTAATTAACCGCGAACCCGGCGTCCACCGGTATGGAAACGCCATTGATCATCGCTGCGCCCTCGCTGAGCAGAAAGAGAATGATCGACGCCACCTCTTCGGGTTCGACAAACCGGTCCAGCGGCATGCGGCGCAACATTGGATCAGCTTTGGCCGGATCGCTCCAGGCCTTAACCGCCATCGGGGTCAATGTGATCGCGGGATTGACCGTGTTGACCCGGATGCTGTGCCGCCCGAGCTCGTTTGCCATCACCCGGCTCATGGCATCGGGCGCCCCTTTGCTGGCGCAATAGGCGGCATGATCGGCCCAGCCCATCCAGGCGGCATTGCTCGATACGTTGACGATCGCGCCACCCAGACCCCGGCTGATCCGGTCGCGGGCATATTCCTGTGCCAGCACCATCGGCGCCAGCGTGTTGACGGCAATGAGGGTCTCAAAGCTTTGCACGCTTGTATCGAGGAATGGCTCGAGAATGGTCATGCCGGCATTGTTGACGAGGTAGTCGCAAGGCATGGCCAACTGCGCAGCAGCCTTTGCAGCGCCAAGGTCACCTAGGTCGACAACGAGCGGCGTACAGCCGATTTCACCCACAAGGCTGTCTAGGTCAGACGCTGTCCGGCTCATGGCGATGACCTTGGCGCCTTCGCGTGCCAGCATAATTGCGGTCGCCCGGCCAATGCCCTTGCCGGCGCCCGTCACCAGAACTGTCTTGCCCTCAAGCGACATTGCTGGCTCGGCGCTCCCCGTAGCTTTGCGCCTCTGTGCCCAGGATGAAGCTGGCACAACGATCCCCGAGCATCATGGCGGGGGCCGCTGTGTTGCCGGAGTTGATCGTGGGGCACACCGACATGTCGGCAATTCGCAGATTTTCAACTCCGCGAACCTTCATCTGCGCATCGAGCACGGCCAAAGGATCGCCGTCCGGACCCATGCGGCAGGTTCCGGCGGGGTGGTAGTTGGTCTTGACCATTCGCTTGCAATGGGTCGCCAGCGCCTCATCACTGAGATCGCCTGGCTCCGGTCGCAGGATCTTGTCGACCCGTTGGCCAAGCGGACCGCTCCGGAAGGCCTCTATGAAGAACCGCTGGCCCGCGATCATCATCGCCATGTCGTCGGGGTGCTTCAGCAGATGCGGCGAAACGATAGGCATGTCGGCGGGATTGGCCGAGCGCAGTTGGACATAGCCACGGGATTTGGGCTTGGTGACTACGGTGGTGACCGTCACGCCATGGGTGGGGTCGATAAGCTTGAGGAGATCCCGGTCGAGGTAAACGAAAGGCACGCAGAACGCCTGGATGGTGGGTTCGGCCTGTGGGTCAATGGGATTGATGAAGGCCCCCGCCTCGACGCCCGCCGAGGTAACGACGCCCGTGCCGAACACCTTGAACTGAAGCCCATGCATGATCATGCGCCAGCCATCGGTATGGCCGAAATAGCCGTAGGGTCCATTGAAGTGGGCTAGGATCGGCACTTCGGGATGATCGATCAAATTCTGCCCGACGCCAGGCGCATCGTGCACTATATCGATACCATGCCGGCGCAACTCATCGGCTGGTCCGATGCCTGAAAGCATGAGGACCTTGGGTGTCACCAGCGCACCAGAGCAGATGACTACTTCGCTTGCGGCATGGGCCGTGTGCTCGCCGGTGCTGTCGGTGTAGATGACGCCCCTGGCCTGCTCGTTCTCAACAAGGATGCGTTGTACGGCGGCATTAAGCTTTACGGTCAGCCGGGGATTGTTCTTGAGCGGCTCGATAAAGGCATAGGCAGCGCTCGAGCGTTTGCCGCGCCGGTTCATGAATTGGTAAAACCCGACGCCAGTCTGGCCCGGTCCATTGAAATCATGCGTAAAAGGCACGCCCAGGCCCTGCACGCTCTGCACGAACCAGCGCGAAACATCATCGATATGGCCGGGGTCCGACACCAGCAGCGGCCCGCTGTCGTTGTGCCGTTCATCGAAGAACCGGTTATTGCCCTCCATGCCACGGAAATGGGGCAGCACATGATCCCAGTCCCAGCGGATGCCAGCATTGTTGCCGCGCATGAGATCGTCCCAAGAATTATAGTCCGAGGGGCGCCCGCGCATATAGACCTGCGCATTGACCGAAGTGCCGCCACCGAGCACATTGCCCTGGCTGATCTCGTGTACGCGCCCGTCCAGATGCTCCTGCGGAGTAGTTGCATGGTAGCGCATGAACTTGCTGCCATTGATCATCTTGAAGATGCCGGGGGGCATATCGAGTAGCGGATGGCGATGCGAATGGCCCGCTTCCAGCAGCAATACCCGCCGGCCGGCCTCGACCAGGCGCGCGGCAACCACGCAGCCCGAAGCACCTCCGCCTACAACGATATGGTCGTATTCTTCAGCCAAGCCTTAGTCCTCCTCCGCGGCTCAAATAGCGATTAGGCTGGTTCGAACGTTCCGCGCACATATTCCCAAGCCGCTGCCAAATGCCCATTGAGCGCCCGCTCGGCACCATCTGGGTCCCGATCCACCACGCATTGGTAGATCTCGCGATGGCTTAGATAATTGACCCTGTTGCGCTCCGGCGAGCGCGGCATGCGCTCCCAATGCGGGCGCAGCCAGGACGTGAAGGCCCGGTGGATGGCCGGCATCACCGGATTGCGCGGCAAGTCATAGAGCGTTGCATGAAAGGCCATGTCGGTTGCGTAAAAGCGCGCCGAGTCCGGAACTGCCGCTTCATTCGCCTCCAGGGCTGCGCGCAAAACAGCCATATCATCCTTGCGGGCATGAAGCGCCGCATGCCGTACCAGAGCCGCTTCCAAAAAGACGCGCGTGTCATAGAGATGCTTGACCGAACCAGTTTGGCTCATCAACTGCCCGACAATGCCGCCCAGCGCCGAGAGTGCAGCATCGTAACCCGGGCGGCGCACGACTGGACGAAAACGCGGCCGCGCTTCCACCAACCCGCGCCCTGCGAGCCGGGCCACCGCTTCGCGTGCCACCGTGCGGCTGATACCGAATTCATTCATTAGTTCGCGCTCCGCTGGCAAAAAACTGCCATCGCGCAGTTCGCCCGAGCCGATCTTGGCTTCGAGCCGCGCAACAACGACATCGGCCGCCCGGCTCTGTGCCATCGGCTTGATATGCACCAACTCATCCGTTGCGTCGCTCACAGCGTTCTCCTCGCCAATACCCTCAACCATATTAAACCCAGAATGCAAGCAAAAAATCCTGTTTGGTCCGACTAAACAGCAATAGTGAACGAGTGCTAAGCCAAAGCTTGACTTCATTACTGAATTTGGTCTTTTCTGGCATACGTTTGGTCATGCCAAATACGACATCTGGAGGAACTATGCTGGAGCAAATGCTGGCGGAACTGACTGGGTCTGGCACCTATCGGGGCCAGATGCTGATCGACGGCCAATGGACGCAAGGCAGCGCCCGGGACGTATTTGAGGTCGAAAACCCTGCCAACCAGCGCATTATCGGCACCATTCCCCAAGGTGGAGCCGAGGACGCCGAAGCAGCGCTGAAGGCGGCTCGCCGCGCCCAACCCGCCTGGGCCGCGTTGCCGCCGTTCGAGCGTGCCAAGCTGCTCTTCGCCCTGGCAGATGCAGTGAAAGCCAATGATGGGGTTCTCGCGCGCATCGTCGTTGCCGAACAAGGCAAGCCCCTCAATCAGGCCATGGGTGAGATCGGCGCCACCGAAACCTTTTTGCGCTTCGCTGCGGAAAGCGCGCGGCGGATCGAAGGCGATATTATTCCCTCCGATGCGCCTAATGAAGAGGTGTGGATCCGCCGTGCGCCGCACGGTGTTGTGGTTGGGCTCACCGCCTGGAATTTCCCGGCAGCGCTCGCCACCCGCAAGCTGGGACCGGCGCTTGTTGCGGGCAACACATTCGTACTCAAGGCGCATGAATTCACGCCGTTTTCCGGGATTGCCCTTGCTATACTGGCGCAATCAGTCGGCATCCCGCCGGGGGTGTTCAATGTCGTGACCGGCGCCGGACGAAGCGTTGGCGAGGCTCTGGTTACCAGCCCATTGTCAGATCTCATCACCATGACCGGCAGCACACGGGCAGGTAAGGAAATCTACCGTGCCGGCGCCGACCAGATCAAAGTGTTGCGGCTTGAACTGGGTGGGAAGGCACCCTTCATCGTCATGGACGATGCAAATATCGATGCAGCCGTCGAGAGCGCTGTTGCCGCGCGCTTCAGCAATTGCGGGCAGATCTGTACCTGCAACGAGCGCATGTATCTGCATGAGAAAATTGCTGCGGAGTTCCTCGACAAGTTTATTGCCCGCACCCAGCGCCTGCGCATTGGCGACCCTCTGTCCAACTCTGACATCGGCCCCAAAATAAGCCGGCCGGAGTTGGAAAAAGTCGATGCCATTGTGGGCGAAACGATCGCGGCTGGCGCCGAAACGTTGCTTGCAGGCGGGCCCTTGCAGGATGGCGAATATGCTCAAGGCCATTGGTATGCGCCGACGATCCTCAAGGTCCGGGACAATTCCGCGCCTGCTATGCGGCAGGAAATCTTTGGGCCCGTCGTTCCCGTCATGACCATCAGCGATTTCGACGAAGCGCTGAGTCTTGCCAATGACAGCGACTACGGGCTTTCCGCCTATGTCTATTCGCAAAGTTTCAAGCGCCTGATGCGCTCGGCCGAAGCGCTGCAGTTTGGGGAGATCTACTTCAACCGGACCAGCGGCGAATTGGTGCAGGGCTTCCACACTGGCTGGGGTCAGTCGGGCCTGGGTGGCGAAGACGGCAAGTATGGCCTCGACGGCTATTTCCGCAAGAAAACCATGTATGTGAACTGGTCCTGAGGCAAAGATGAACGGCAACACGATCGACAGCGTCTCGGCACAACTCTTCCGCGTGCCCCTGCCCAAGGTTATGACCGACGCCAAACATGGCGCCCATACCCATTTCGAGCTGGTGACCGTCACCATTCGAACGTCCGATGGCCGCGAGGGGACCGGATACACCTATACAGGTGGCAAGGGCGGGCACGCCATTCTGGCGATTGTCGAGCACGATCTCGCGCCCTTCCTGCAAGGCCGCGATGCCAGCGAGATCGACGCCATCTACGACACGATGTGGTGGCACATCCATTATGTCGGGCGTGGCGGCATCACCAGCTTCGCCATCTCCGCCGTCGATATCGCCCTGTGGGATCTGCGCGGCAAACAGCAGGGCTTGCCGCTTTGGAAAATGGCCGGTGGCGCCAGCGCTTCTTCCAAGGTTTATCGCGGCGGCATCGATCTCAACTACTCCCTTGATGAGTTACTGACCAGCATGGAGAGCTATCTCGCGGCAGGCTTTACTGCCGTAAAGATCAAGGTGGGCAAGGACGATTTAAGCGAAGACGTCGAGCGCGTACGGGCGGTGCGCCAGCTCATCGGCGCTGATATCCAGTTCATGGTCGATGCCAATTATGCGCTCGATGTTCCCCAGGCCATCGCGGCGGCCAAGGCGTTTGCGCCATTCGATCTGGTCTGGTTCGAGGAGCCGATCATCCCTGACGATTACGCCGGCTATGCCCAGATTGCCGAAGAAACCGGCATGCCGCTCGCCATGGGCGAGAACCTCCACACGATTCACGAGTTCGAATACGCCTTTGCGCAATCAAAACTTTCCTATGTGCAGCCTGATGCTTCCAATTGCGGTGGCATAACGGGGTTTCTGCGCGTGGCCGAACTGTCCCGACGGGCGCATATCCCTGTCTGCAGCCACGGCATGCAGGAGTTGCACGTGAGCCTTGTCGCAGCCCAGCCGAACGCCGGCTGGGTCGAAGCCCACAGCTTCGATATCGACACCTACACCACCCATCCCCTGCGGCTCAGCAACGGCATGTCGGTCGCGCCTGATATGCCCGGCACCGGCGTAGAATTCGATTGGGCAAAGCTAGCGTCTGCCACGTCGCGCTGACCCGTATTCAATAAGGTTCAGGAAGAGTAATGCACAAAGCTAGTTCAAATCTGCCGTGTCAATGAATTGAACACCGGCAACAGCACCATGCTGCCAAACCAGATAACAGGGTTCGGCCGTATGCTCGAAAAGAAGAACAAACCTTTGCGGCAAGGCAATACGCTCTTCGAGCTCCAGCATGGCGCCCGTCCGGGACAAGTTAACGATCCGCAAGGCGACCCGAACTAGGCCTCCGTCGGACACCGCTGTACCGGCAATGTCGGTTGCCCCCCGCTCTCCGTTACGCCGTTCAGTCATCATGGCCGCAGTGAAAAGTGTACCAGCAACAAGCATGTGGCGGGCTCCTTGAAACACTTCTAGATCGAGTACCAAGGAAAATGCCTTGGCCTTGATGAAACAACTCAACCCCCCAGCGGCTAGTCCACTGCGTACCACCCTTAGCTACGCATCAGGATACCCGCTTGGTTCAGTGACATATCTGGTTTTGGGAAAAGCCTGATTGTGTGCTAAAGCACCGGGGTTGCTTTCTACGCGAGAGATCAACCCTGAGTAATCGACCGGTCTTGCCGTTTGCTCCCGAACTTGCGCAGGAGCTAACGATGACAGACGTGACGTCAGCTTTGCCAATTCTTCTTCTCGTTGAAGACGAAGAAACCCTTCTGAGCATGCTGGAGACCGCGTTGGCTGATGAGGGATTCGACGTGGTACCGGCAGTCAGCGGCAAGGCTGCCATAGCTGAGCTGGAAAGCAACGGCACAAAGTTCAAGGGCGTGATCACTGATATCAAACTGGGCACTGGTCCTAGCGGTTGGGACATCGGTCATCGCGCACGTGAGATCGTGCCCAATATACCGGTCATCTATATGAGCGGTGACAGCGGCTATGAGTGGTCCGCCCATGGTGTGCCTCAAAGCATCATGTTGCAAAAGCCGTTTGCCTTGGTGCAACTCATTACGGCTATCTCCACACTGCTGAACCAGGCGGCTATCGCTGTTCCTGTCGAGGGCACTAATATACCCAAACATTAAGTGCCGAGGACAACACTTCATGCAACCTGCCGATAGCACGTATTGCGGCTCTGATTAGAACTTCCAGCGCAGGCCAATCGTATTGGCATTGGCCCCTTCGCCCATATTGCCAAGGGTGTTCCAACCGCCGGAGCGATGCTGAAGCCGCCAGAACACTTCCGTGTTTGGATGCTCAGGTGTCGATACGCTGATCTCCGGAGCCATGTAAAACAAGAATGTGCTGTCCCCGTTCCGGCTAATCTCCCGGGCGATTTCGACATCCAGTGGATTGGTGATCAAGGACAAGCCGCCAGTGACGCTGGCGGAAACGACCAATTGTTCGTTTTGAAGAATCTTGTCTGCGCGCAATACGATACCAGCCCATGCTTCGCCCGATACATCGGGACCTTTCCGCAGGGCAGCACCGGCTTCCAGACCTGCGCGGAAACCACCTTCTTCTCCCAAGAAGAAGTGCTGGTATCCACCGCCCAGCAGATACGCGTCCTGATAATCGGTGGCCAGGAAGTTCGCTGTTTCGCCGACGGACTCGCTGGAATAAACACCACCAAACACAAACACATTGCTGTCGTTGGCTGCTGGCGCGGCATCCTGTGCATTGGCATGCCAGGACGTAGTCATTAGAAGAAGTATCGATAAGCTGTGCCTACAGAGCCACAGCGATAGTCGTCGTATTTGCAAGGTTCACTCCCTGCCCCCAACTCAAAAATAAGTTGGACACCAATTGGTTGCATCAACATGGGTTAGTTCTGCGTGGACCTTGCAATTGGGTACGCAACCGGCAACAGCGGTGAAATGAGCTTGTTAGCCTGGACAGCACAGAGTGCGGTTGGGGCTTGGGTGTGCTGATATATCCCCGACCTGGTGCAGCTTTATACGCTTAGCACAGACGGCTAGCTTTAGTTACGATCTGTTCTCGCCGTATGCCACCCGTTGCAGCCGCGGGGGCGCGCTGGTCCGCTCTTCCAACTGTGACGAGGAACTTGTCCGATCACCAATATTGCGTGTTGCCTCGACAAGCGCTTGGAGCAAGCTGTTCGCTGAAAAGGGCTTGGCCACAACGGCAACATCATTCGGTCGCGCTTGCATTGCCTCTACATCGGCATAGCCAGTAATCACCACGGCTGGCAGGTCTGAACGCCGGCGCCGTGCTTCGGCAAGAAGTTCAAGCCCTGACATTTTGGGCATGGCATAGTCCGTCAGCAGGACGTCAAAAGCAAAGGGATTGCGCTCAAAAATGCTTAAAGCTTCTGTCGCATTGGCTGCCGAAACCACGGAATAGCCGGCTTCGGTAAGTTGCATGTCGGTGAGCTTTCGAAGCGTGTTGCTGTCATCCACTAAGAGCACGCGCAGCGGCTGATCGGCAGCCAAGACCATCGGCTGGAGCGGCGCAGGACTAGGAACCGCATCGGCCAATTCCTTGGCCTTTGGTAGCCAGATAGACACATCGGTGCCCCGCCCGAGCTCGCTTGTAATTCTCAGCGTGCCGCCAGACTGCCGCGCAAAACCATAGGCCATGCTAAGGCCCAAACCCGTCCCCCGCCCGACCTCCTTGGTGGTAAAGAACGGATCAAGCACTTTGGTCAGCAGATCAGCGGCAATGCCATCCCCATCATCGGACACGGTAAGCACCACATATTGGCCCATGGCCAACTCGTCCGCTCCGTTATGGCTTTGGTTGACCATGCTGACGGTCACGGTTCCGCCCGACGGCAGCGCGTCTCTCGAATTGATCACCAAATTCATGATGGCCAGTTCGAGCTGCGAAGCATCCACAAAAATGTCCCACAATTGCGGCTGCAGATCCCACTTGAGGGTCACCAGGCCACCAAGGGTGGGGGACAGCATGGCGTCGAGCGAACGGCTGACCGATGAGAGCTGTACCAGTCGCGGGGAGAGGTTTTGCCGTCGCGAAAATGACAGGAGGCGGCTGACAAGATGCTTGCCCTGCTCTGCCGCATGCCGCGTCATACCCAGAATTTCTAGGACCTTGCCTTCAAGGCGGGCCCTCTTTTCGATCAGGGCCAAGCCGCTCAAAACCGAAGCGAGCAGATTGTTGAAGTCGTGCGCCACGCCACCCGTCAATTTGCCGACAGCATCCATTTTCTGCGCTTGAAAAAGCTGGTCCTGCAGCAGGCGTTGCTCGGTAATGTCCCTGATCGTGCCAGCTAAAGCTCCGTCCTGGGTGGCAAGCGGTACGGCTTGATCGAGAAATATGCGCTGCGTGCCATCGGGGTGGAGCCAACGATACTCAAGTGTCCGGCCACCATCCTTAAATGGCAGGCTCGCGGCCTCACCCGTCCGCTGCACGCGAGAATGCCAAAGGGCCGGATCGGTTTCGAAATCGGCAATCTCAAAGCCGGTGATCTGCTTTACATTGCCTGAAACAAACCTAGGTAACGGGCTGGCCTGGTCCTCGACATAGACCGCAATAGGGAGCGACGATAGAATCAGTTCCTGGAACTTCTCGCTTTCACGCAGCGCCCGCAATGCGGCATAGCTTTGTTCCTGCGCCTGCAGCTTTTCTTCCAGCAATTGTTGCTGCACGGCAGCGTTGCGTTCAATCTCAAGCGTTTTTTCGTAAAGGCTGACGAAAACCGATACTTTCGAGCGCACGATAATAGGGTCGAACGGCTTGAATACGAAGTCCACAGCGCCGCTGTCGTAACCGCGCAGGAGATGCCCGTCTTCCTTGTTGATCGCCGTAAGGAAAATGATTGGTGTATCGCGGGATTGTTCGCGCGCCCGCACCAGCTGTGCCGTTTCGTAGCCATCAATGCCTGGCATCAGCACATCGAGCACGATGACGGCGAACTGCTGTTGCAAAAGCGCGCGCAACGCTTCTTCGCCCGATGAGGCTTGCACCACATCGGCTAGATCATTCAGAACTTCGGCGAGCGCGAGCAGATTGCGATCATCGTCGTCAACGATGAGCACCTTGGCCCGTGGCTGTCCTGCATTCTCCGCCAAATGCGCTGTGTCATCGGCCAGCTTACCGGTCACAGCTCGGCTGCCATCTGTGTATCACTGGCAATGGTAACATTGGGCCGTCCCTTCGCACGGCTGATCCACACCCGGAGGAGTGCCATCAGCAGATCAAGGTCGACGGGTTTGGCTATATAGTCCGACGCTCCTGCTTCAAGACACTTCTGCCTGTCACCTTTCATGGCTTTGGCTGTTACCGATATGAGGGGAAGATCGGCGAAGTCCGCCCGCCGGCGAATTTGGCGCATGGTCTCGTAGCCGTCCATTTCCGGCATCATGATATCGATCAAGGCAACATCTATATCGCGATGCTGCTCCAAAAGGTTGATGCCTTCCCGGCCCCGCTCGGCATGCAGCACTTCGATGCCGAAGGTTTCAAGCACGCTGGTGAGCGAATAAATGTTGCGGATATCGTCATCGACGATCAAGACCTTCGAGCCGGCTAGATCACTGACGTCACTGTCATGCGCGTCTTCTGCCACCTCGCCTTCATCTGCAGATGATGGCAGCATGTCAGCAATCTTGCTGACCAGTTGACCCGAGTTTTCGACGCGCGGAACAGCACCAAGATCGCCTTCCTTATTAAAGGCCTCAGGTAATATTTCAGCCTGAGGCGCATAGATGATGAGCTTGTCCAAAACCCCGCCCGGATTGCCGGACAATCGCAAGGCAAGCTCGCGATTGTCCCGGGCTGAACGGGCAAAACCCACCACGATGGCATCGTACTGCCCTAACGTGTCGGCATCTGAATTGCCTGGCAGCTGCGCTATCGCCGTCACAACAGTCATGCCGTCCCGGACGGCATCGACTAGGGACAGCCGGCGATTGGAATCTGGATCGGCAATCAGCACCCGACGCTGTGTGCGCAGGTTCCCGGTCTTTATCGTGGCGAACAATTGCGTCAGTTCCTCAGGCGCCACTGGCTTGGTCAAAACGCTCGCGGCGCCTTTATCACTAAGGGCTGTGATACGGTCAGCGCCCGAGACGATATGGACTGGGATATTACGCGTCTTGCGATCGTGCCGGAGCAGATCGAACAACACCCAGCCATCAATGTCGGACAATCCCAAATCAAGCGTAATGGCGTCGGGCATCAGCTTGCGTGCCAGTGCCACGGTGCCGGAGCCGGCATTGGAAAGGACGCCCTTGAGCCCGGCTGAGCGCGCGATCCCAAGCAGGATTTCGCCAAAGGTCTGATCGTCTTCAACGATCAAGACAACGTGGTCGCCTGTGCGAATATTGTCGCGATCATCGGCAAAGGCGATAGACGGGCTCTCGATATCTTCACTCGTGCTGGTAATAGCCGGCAATTGCCGGGGCGCTGGTGCTTCTTGAGGCCCTTCGAATGGAACAACCAAAGTAAAGGTCGATCCCTTCCCGGGTGTGCTCTCCACGCGCAACTCGCCGCCCAGAAGTCGCGCTATCTCGCGGCTGATCGAGAGCCCAAGGCCCGTACCGCCATATTTGCGGCTCGTCGTACCATCCGCTTGCTGGAAGGCTTCAAAGATCAGCTTCTGCTTGTCCTCCGGAATACCGATGCCGGTATCCGTCACCATGATGGCAAGGCCCTCGATCTGCCGCGTGACGCCATTATGCGAGCCGCGCTCAGGCTTGAAGTCGAGGCGCACTTCGCCTTCGGCAGTAAACTTGAAGGCGTTGGAAAGAAGGTTCAGCACCACCTGCTGCAGGCGCTTCTCATCGGTGCGCACTGCATCGGGCAGCTTTGAATCGACATTGATGGTGAAGCGCAATCCTTTGTCTGCCGCCAATTGGCGGAAGGTGCGCTCCATATGCTGGCGCAGATTGGCCAAGGGCATTTCGCCGACGTCGATCGTAACAGTACCGGACTCGATCTTGGAGAGATCAAGGATGTCGTTGATCAAGCTCAACAGATCCGTGCCGGCGGAATTGATCGTGCGCGCGAACTCTACCTGTTTCTCGTTGAGATTGCCGTTCTGATTGCTGGCGAGAAGCTTGGAGAGGATCAGGAGCGAGTTGAGCGGCGTGCGTAGCTCGTGGCTCATATTGGCCAAGAACTCGGATTTGTACTTGGACGTCAGCGCCAGCTGCTCGGCCTTCTCCTCGAGGGCCCGGCGAGCCATTTCAATCTCGAGGTTCTTGTTCTCCACCTGCTTCTTTTCATTCTCGAGCAGCTGCGCTTTTTCCTGCAGTTCCTCGTTGGTGGTGTGCAGCTCTTCCTGCTTTTTGGTGAGTTCGGCTTGGCGCGCCTGAAGTTCGGCCGTCAGCAATTGCGACTGCTTCAACAGGCCCTCGGTTCGCATCGTCGCGGCGATCGTGTTCAGAACGATGCCGACCGACTCCATAAGCTGGTTGAGGAAGGACTGGTGGGTGTCGTTGAACTCGGCAAAGGAGGCCAATTCAATCACCGCCTGCACATCGTCTTCGAACAGGGCTGGCAGGATAATGACATTAGCGGGATCGGCGGCGCCGAGGCCAGAGCTGATCTTGAGGAAATTTGATGGTACCCGATCAAGCAGGATCGCGCGCTTGTCGGCAGCACTCTGCCCGACCAGCCCTTCACGCAACCCCAACCGGCTCTTGATGTCGGCGCTGCTTTCCGCGCCATAGCTGGCCGCGAGTTCCAGATATGTTTCCCTATCGTCCTTGTTAGTGACGTAGAAGACGCCATATTGCGCGTTCACCAGGGGCGCGAGTTCACTCATGATCAGGCGCGAAACGGTTGCGAGATCACGCTCGCCCTGCAGCATGCGCGAAAACCGCGCCAGATTGGTCTTGAGCCAATCCTGCTCGGCGTTCTTGAGTGTTTGATCCTTTAGATTGCGGATCATCTCGTTGATGTTGTCCTTGAGCGCCGCCATCTCGCCCGAGGCTTCAACCGCAACGGAACGGCTAAGGTCACCCTTGGTCACAGCGGTCGCCACGTCAGCGATTGACCGCACCTGGCCAGTCAAGTTCGCAGCCATGGCGTTCACGTTGTCAGTCAAATCGCGCCAGAGACCGGCCGCACCCGGCACGCGTGCCTGACCGCCGAGCTTGCCTTCGACACCCACTTCGCGCGCCATATTGGTAACCTGGTCGGCAAAGGTCGCAAGCGTTTCAATCATGCCGTTGATGGTATCGGCAAGCGCTGCGATTTCGCCCTTGGCGTCCACGGTCAGCTTGCGCTTGAGATTGCCTTGCGCCACCGCGGTCACCACGTCGGCAATGCCGCGCACCTGATTGGTGAGATTGGTCGCCATCAGGTTAACGTTGTCCGTTAGATCTTTCCAGGTGCCGGCCACGCCGCCCACCTGTGCCTGCCCGCCCAGCTTGCCTTCGGTACCCACTTCACGCGCCACGCGGGTCACTTCGCCGGCAAAGGAGTTGAGCTGGTCCACCATGGTGTTGATGGTGGATTTAAGCTCGAGGATTTCACCCTTCACGTCCACGGTGATCTTCTTGGAAAGATCGCCGCGTGCCACAGCCGTTGTCACTTCGGCGATGTTACGCACCTGGCCAGTAAGGTTCTGGGCCATGGAGTTCACATTATCGGTCAGATCCTTCCAGGTCCCGGCCACGCCACGCACCTGGGCCTGACCGCCAAGCTTACCTTCGGTACCCACTTCGCGCGCCACGCGGGTCACTTCCGAGGCGAACGAATTGAGCTGGTCCACCATGGTGTTGATGGTGTCCTTGAGCTCAAGGATTTCGCCGCGCACCACCACGGTAATTTTCTTGGACAAATCGCCCGACGCCACAGCCGTCGTTACTTCGGCAATGTTACGCACCTGGCCCGTCAAGTTCGCCGCCATGGCGTTCACATTATCGGTCAAATCCTTCCACGTCCCGGCTACGCCACGCACCTGCGCTTGGCCGCCGAGCTTTCCGTCCGTGCCCACTTCGCGAGCAACGCGGGTCACTTCCGACGCGAAAGAATTGAGCTGGTCCACCATGGTGTTAATAGTGTTCTTGAGCTCGAGGATTTCACCCTTCACGTCCACGGTGATCTTCTTGGACAAATCGCCCGATGCAACGGCCGTCGTCACTTCGGCGATGTTACGCACCTGACCAGTGAGATTGTCGGCCATCAAATTCACATTGTCGGTCAAATCCTTCCAGGTACCACCCACGCCTTCCACATGCGCCTGGCCACCCAGCTTACCTTCGGTACCCACTTCGCGAGCCACCCGGGTCACTTCGGACGCGAACGAATTGAGCTGGTCCACCATGGTGTTGATGGTGTCCTTAAGCGCCAGGATTTCGCCCTTCACGTCCACGGTGATCTTCTTGGACAAATCGCCCGACGCCACAGCCGTTGTCACTTCGGCAATATTACGCACCTGACCGGTGAGGTTTGCCGCCATCAGGTTCACATTGTCGGTCAAATCTTTCCAGGTACCGCCGACGCCTTTCACATCGGCCTGCCCGCCCAGCTTTCCTTCGGTACCCACTTCGCGCGCCACGCGCGTCACTTCGGAAGCAAATGAGTTGAGCTGGTCCACCATGGTGTTGATGGTGTCCTTGAGCTCGAGAATTTCGCCTTTGGCAACAGCTGTAATCTTCTTAGACAAATCGCCCGATGCCACGGCGGTCGTCACTTCGGCGATGTTGCGCACCTGGCCGGTGAGATTATCGGCCATGAGGTTCACATTGTCGGTCAGATCCTTCCACGTACCGGCAACGCCGCGCACCTGTGCCTGCCCACCCAGCTTTCCTTCAGTACCCACTTCGCGCGCCACGCGCGTCACTTCCGAGGCAAACGAATTGAGCTGGTCCACCATGGTATTGATGGTGTTCTTGAGCTCGAGGATTTCACCCTTCACGTCCACGGTGATCTTCTTGGACAAATCGCCCGACGCTACCGCAGTCGTCACTTCGGCAATGTTACGCACCTGGCCGGTCAGATTATCGGCCATGAGGTTCACATTGTCGGTCAGATCCTTCCAGGTGCCGCCGACGCCCTCCACGCGAGCCTGGCCACCAAGCTTACCCTCGGTACCCACTTCGCGGGCCACGCGCGTCACTTCCGAGGCGAACGAGTTGAGCTGGTCAACCATCGTGTTGATGGTGTTCTTGAGCCCCAGGATTTCGCCCTTCACGTCCACCGTGATCTTCTTGGATAGATCGCCGGAGGCCACAGCAGTCGTCACTTCGGCGATATTGCGAACTTGCGACGTCAAGTTCGTCGCCATGGCGTTCACATTGTCGGTCAAATCTTTCCAGGTGCCGGCAACGCCCTTCACACGCGCCTGGCCACCAAGCTTACCTTCGGTACCCACTTCGCGCGCCACGCGCGTCACTTCGGCAGAGAACGAGGCGAGCTGGCCCACCATTGTATTGACGATCTTGCCGATGCGCAGGAATTCGCCGCGCAACGGACGTCCGTCAATTTCCACCTGCATGGTTTGCGTCAGATCGCCCTTAGCGACGGCACCGATCACGCGCGCCACTTCCGCGGTGGGCTGCACCATGTCTTCAATCAACTCGTTGATCGAGCGAACGCTGGCTTCCCAGTTTCCTGTGGCATTTCGCACATGACCGCGCTCGCCGATCCGACCGTCCTTGCCGACGACACGGCCAAGCCGCTCGAATTCGCTGGTCAGCTGTCCATTAAGATCGACAATTTCATTGAAGGTCTCGGCAATCTCGGCATCGATGCCGTGAAAATCTTCAGGAAGCCGAACCGAGAAATCCCCTCGCCTGAATGCCCGAAGCGCTGATAAAATCTGCCGCTGGTCAAGCTGGTTCGTTGCTGCAATAGCCGTCACTCTGCCATCCCTCTATGTGAGAGGCTGCTCCTCCCCAAAATCGATAATTCTGCGGTGATAGTTTGGTTGCATCTTTACAGCGATCTTTTGCATGCGGCGGGATCAGGCTTGTAAACACTACCGAGAGAGCAACCTGTAACCGGGCTGGTACAGCTTTCATGTACTCGGTTCCAGTATTGAACCGTCTGCGCGAGGCAGAGGCAGTTCAGCCTGCGCATCCGGGTTATCCTCGCCCCGCAATCCGGGCAATTCAAGGCGAGTTCGTGATCTTGCCCTGACCCGATCGTGAGAACGACATCGTCATGCTGTTTTAGCTGGCAGCCGTCACCACGCGAAAAGACGCCGATAAGTTGCGCTTGTGCGGCTTACCGGCGTCAGTGAACCCGTGGGAGAACGGGATATCGAGGTGTTATGCGTCTACTGCGCTTTCCGGCGCAGCTTTCGCTCCAGTCATGAAGGCCACCGCGTCGGACATGGTGTAGTCCTTGGGATCGATGACGCACAGACGCCGCCCAAGCCTATGAACATGGATACGGTCCGCGACTTCGAACACATGGGGCATGTTGTGGCTGATGAGGATGATTGGTATGCCACGCGCCCGCACGTCCTGGATAAGGTCGAGGACGCGCCTTGACTCCTTCACACCCAATGCGGCTGTCGGCTCATCAAGAATAATCACACGGCTGCCAAATGCGGCAGCGCGAGCAACTGCAACGCCCTGGCGTTGTCCGCCGGACAATGTCTCGACAGCTTGGTTGATGTTTTGAATGGTCATCAAGCCAAGCTCGGACAATTTCTGCCGCGCGATGCGTTCCATTGCCGGCCTGTCCAACTGACGGAATACGCTGCCCATGATCCCCGGCCGGCGTAGTTCGCGACCCATGAACATATTGTCGGCAATGGACAAGGCGGGCGACATGGCCAGGGTCTGATATACCGTCTCTACGCCAGCCAGGCGGGCATCGATCGGCGAGGAGAAACTGACTCTGTTGCCCTCAAGAAAGATCTCACCGCTATCAGGCGTGATCGCTCCGGATAAAGCCTTGATCAGGGATGACTTGCCGGCACCGTTGTCGCCGATCACCGCTAAAATCTCACCGGGCCGCAGATCGAAATCGCAGTTCTCGAGCGCAGTGACTTTGCCGTAACGCTTGTTCAGCCCCCGTGCGTAAAGGATCGACTCGGTCATGAGGATACCCTCCTAATCCACTGATCGATTGCAACTGCCGCGATGATGAGCACACCAATGAGCAAATAGGTCCACTGCGCATCTGCTCCAAGCAGGCGCAGGCCGAGCGAGAATACGCCAACGATCAGAGCACCAAAAAGCATGCCAAGGATGGATCCTCGCCCACCAAAAAGGGAGATGCCACCGATAACCACTGCAGTGATGCTTTCGATATTGGCCGACTGACCCGAAGTGGGTGACACAGACCCGATGCGGCCAATGAGCACCCATCCGGCAAAGGCACAGATCAGGCCCGAGAGCATATAGACCGAGATCAGGATCCTCTTGGTGTTGACCCCTGAAAGCTCTGCCGCATCGGCATCGTCGCCGACTGCATAAACATGCCGGCCCCAAGCCGTCTGGCGCAAGACATAGGCCAAAAGCACCACCAGCAGAATGAAGAAGATGACGCCATAGGTGAGCACGGCGCCGCCAATTGATATGGACTGGCCGAAGAACTGCAGAAGTGGAGCCTCTGCCTCTATTTCTTGAGCACGGATTGTCTCATTGCCCGAGTACAAAAAATTCGATGCCAAGGCGATTTGCCAAACGCCCAAGGTTACGATGAAGGGCGGTAGTTTTACGCGGGCTATCAGCCAGCCGTTCACAAACCCGATAAAGGTTCCGACAGCTAGGCCCATCGCAATTGCAACGGCAGGCGGCAGGCCATAGCGGAACGTGAATTGCCCCATGATGACGGAGCTCAACACCATGATGGCGCCAACCGACAAATCTATGCCGGCGGTGAGAATGACTAACGACTGGGCCGCCCCAACAATACCGACGATGGCGACCTGCTGAAGGATCAGCGTCAAGGCAAATGACGAAAAAAACTTCGATCCTAACAGCATGCCGAATACGATGATCGAAAGCACCAGCACGATCAGCGGCACCAGCGCCGGATGCGAATGCAAGGCCTGCTGTATGCGCGTAATCGGGCCGACGTCATGCTTGAAGACGGCAATCTGTTCATCGTTCGAGGCGGGCACGGACTCAACTTCGAGTTGGTTCGCCATTACGATACACTCTCCTCCCTAGCAAAGACCGGGAGCAGCACAAGCGCCACTCCCGATCCGTTGATCATGCGAGGTCTTAGCCCCAGCAGAGTTCCGTTCCCTTGGTGGTGTCAACCGACTCGACGCCATCTACGGGCTTGTCGGTGACCAGAGTAACACCAGTGTCGAAGAAATCCTTACCTTCTGTGTTGGCTGGCTTGGAACCGTCCGCTGCCCATGTCGCAATTGCTTCGACACCAAGCGAAGCCATTTGGAGCGGGTATTGCTGGGAGGTTGCGCCGATCACGCCAGCCTTGACGTTTGCTACGCCCGGGCATCCACCGTCCACCGAAACAATGATGACGTCGTTCTCGCGGCCGATAGCCTTGAGCGTCTCATAGGCTCCAGCGGCTGCTGGCTCATTGATGGTGTAGACAACGTTGATGGTCGGATCCTTTGCCAGCAAGTTTTCCATTGCTTTGCGCCCGCCTTCCTCGTTGCCGCCGGTCACGTCATGGCCGACGATACGTGGGTCCGTTTCGTCGCCCCACTTGTTGGGGTCACCCAGTTCAATGCCAAAACCCTGCAGGAAGCCTTGGTCGCGCAGAACGTCCACGCTTGGCTGGCTGATTGCCAGATCAAGCATGGCGATCTTGGCGTTCGCCGCCTCTGCACCGAGCTGACCTGCTGCCCACTTGCCAATCAGTTCACCGGCCAGGAAATTGTCGGTGGCGAAAGTCGCATCGGCTGCATCGGCTGGGGTCAGTGGAGTATCAAGCGCGATAACCAAGAGCCCTGCGTCACGCGCCTGCTGCACGGACTGGGCAATGGCAGAGGTATCAGAAGCCGTCAGGAGAATACCCTTAGCGCCATCGGCGATACAGGTTTCAATAGCGGCAACCTGTGTCTCGTGATCACCGTCCACCTTGCCGGCATAAGACTTCAAGGAAACGCCAAGCTCAGCAGCCTTTGCTTCTGCACCTTCGCGCATTTTGACGAAGAATGGGTTGGTATCGGTCTTGGTAATCAGGCATGCGGAAACCGCATCTTGGGCCATCGCTGTCGTGGACATTGCAGCAACGAACACCGCAGCGCTCAAAAGCAAGCTTTTCAATTTTTTCTCCCTTAACAACCCCGGTGGGCTCCTCCCATGGGGTTCTAGACGCTCCTATCGTGCTGCTTTCAACCGGCCTCGTCAATATATATGTCGATTTTATTTATTTAATGCTGTTTGCCAAAATGGCTTCCACGAAGCGTGCCGCGCAGCTAAGGTCCCGAGCATGGAAAATAGCTTGATCCGGCCGCTTAACATCGGGGTGAACCAGAGCGGCGTACGCGAGCACAATGAGCGCCTTTTATTGACTTTGCTCCAGCGAAACGGGCCAACGCCCGGCAGCGAACTGGCGCGTTTGGCGAACCTGTCCCCCCAAACCATCTCTAACATTTTGCGGGAGCTCGAGCACGAGGGACTGGTAAGCCGCGGTGCCCCAGTCCGGCAAGGCCGGGTTGGCAAGCCCTATGTTCCAATAAGCCTTGCGGAGAACGGCGTTATTTCGTTTGGTTGCAAGATCGGCCGGCGTAATGCCGTCCTGCTGCTCATGGATTTCCGTGGCCATGTGAAGGCTGAGATGCAGATCTCCTATGAGATCCCCACTCCAGACATCATCTTTAGCTTCCTTGAGCAAGGTATCGGCGAGATGGAGGCGCAATGCGCTCCTTTGGAACGTGCCCGGATTTGCGGCATCGGCATCGCAGTCCCGTTCAACCTGTGGAAGTCGCCAAATAGCAAAACCAGTTCCTCACCTAGTAGTGGGTGGGAAGAACCCGATTTTGCACGAGAGATTTCCAAGTTTTCCAGTTTGCCCGTTCACGTCGTAAATGACGCAACAGCGGGATGCCAGGCCGAGCACGTCTATGGCCGGGGTAAGGAATTTCGGGACTATGCCTATTTCTTCATAGGTGCCTTTGTTGGTGGAGGCATTGTGCTGAACCACTCTGTTTATCAAGGACACCAGGGCAATGCTGGCGCGCTCGGAGCCCTGCGCACCGTCGGGCCCCATGGTGAAAGCCAGCAATTGACTGATACCGCTTCTATCCAAGTGCTGGAAAAGCGGTTGAGCGAGTTAGGACACGACCCAAGACGCTTGTGGGATCAACCCCAGGATTGGTCGTCCTACGCACGGTTGGTAGAACCGTGGATCGGTCAAACGGCACAGGAGTTGGCAAAGGCCAGCCTGTCGGTGTGCGCGGTCATTGATTTCGAAGCCATTCTGATCGATGGCGCCTTCCCCGAGAGCGTCAAGCAGTCGCTTGTGGAGCGAACCCGGCGGTACCTTGCCAACCAGGACCTCAATGGCCTGATCCTGCCCCGCGTCGAAGCAGGACTGGTCGGGGGCAACGCCCGCGCTATCGGGGCCGCGACCAGTCCGCTGTTTCAACGCTATTTCATGAACGGGAACATAAAGCTCCCCAACCTTGTAGGCGAGCAGATCCAAGCGCCACCTGCACGCTGGCGCATGCGTTAAGCGGTTCTCTTCCTTAAAGCCAAAACATTGACACCCTCGGCCGACGCCCGCGTGCCGCCGAGTACATTTTCATCTTCGATCACAAAGATGTCCACGATCTCGTCCAACTGGGTTGCCTGCTGCTCGGTCTGTTGTATGGATGCATTCATTTCCTCGACCAGCGCCGCATTGTGCTGCGTCATCGACTCCATTGTCTGCACCGCTGCGTTGACCTCCGTGATAGCAGCAGCCTGTTCCCGGCTTTGCTGGGCAATTCCGGTCATCAGAGCGCTTGAGGAACGGGCCGCCTCCAACATTGTTCTTATTTTGACCGCCGCGCTGGCCACCAGTTTGGACCCTGCCCCAACTTCATGAGCGCTCTGGTCGATCAGTATCTTGATGTCTTTCGAGGCGCTTGCGGCGCTCTGGGCTAGCCGCCTGACCTCCACTGCAACGACGGCAAAACCCTTGCCCGCATCGCCGGCGCGCGCCGCCTCCACCGAGGCGTTGAGCGCCAGCAAATTGGTTTGGAAGGCAATGTCGTCGATCAGGTCGATGATGCTGGAAATTTTGTCCGAACTGGTTGAGATCTTCGCCATGGCTTCGGTGGTTTGAACGATAACCTGGCCGCCTTCTTCGGCAGTCTCCGTTACGCCATTGGCGGCCTTGCTCGCCTGCGCGGCATGCTCTGCATTCTGTAGAACCGTCTTGGCAAGTTGCTCTATGGCGGCCGATGTTTCTTCGATAGTGGCCGCCTGCAAGGCTGTCCGGGACGAAAGATCGTCGGCACCCGACAAGATCTCTCCGGTTGCTGTTCTAAGTGTGCGCGACGTTCGTTTGAGCTGTCCCATGATGTCGGATAACTTGTCAGCGACAGCGTTGGTGTCTGCCTTCAGCGCCGCGAACGAGCCCTTGTAGTCCCCTCGCATGCGGGTGCTCAGATCAGCTGCGGCAAGCGCAGACAGCACTGAGCCAGTCTCGCTCAAACCACGATCCACCGTATCAACCAAGCCATTGATGGATCGCGCCAAGGCATTGAGTTCAGCATCGGGAAAGACGCTGTTCACGCGGCGTGAAAAATCACCCTCGATTGCGGCATCAACGACGTCGCCAAATGCTCTTTGCAGTTCAAGCATCATTTGCGCACGGGTCGCTTGACCTTCCCTGATGCGCTCCGCCTCGGCTTCTGTAAGCTCGGTGACTTTCAATCCGTTTTCGCGGAAGACCTCCAGTGCGCGGGCCAGCTCGCCCAGTTCGTCCCGGCGGTCGCGTCCGGGCACTTCCACTGCTAGATGCCCCTGGGCCAGTTCGTTGGTGGTGCGAACCAGATTGGACAAAGGCTTGGTGATTGAGCGGGAGGCAAGAGCCGCCAACAAACCAATCACGAGCAATAGTCCGGTTCCCACAAGCACCATGACGTCGCGCAGGCGGACAACCGCCAACGATGCTTCCTGGCTCGACATAGCCCCTGCGACAACCCAGTTTTGAGCTATGTTGGCAACAGGCGACGCCGCGATCTCCATGCTCATCTGGCGGTAGTCCGATGTTTGGGCATGACCTTTCTTGCCAGCTAAAGCACCAGCTACGGCATCGTTCTGCATCACTGTCTGAAGGATATCAGCTTCCTCCGAGAGCTCCGACTCGCTGCGCAATGTAAAGTCGGGACCAACGAGCACCGTTTCTCCGGTTTCGCCCAAGCCCTCGCGCGACTGCAATATCTGGTTGATAGCGATCGGGTCGACGCGTGCTGCAATGACCCCCAGTTTCACTCCATCGGGGTCAAAGACGACGGACGCGAAGAAGGCGGAAACCTGGTTCTCAAGCAAGGAATAGGCTGAAAAGTCAGTCGCGTGAACATCGCCCGCGGCCTCGTCTAGGAGAGCAGCGCGAAAAGCCTCATGCAAGCCGCCCGCCACGGGCGTGACCAAACGCGCGAAATCGGCCTGCTTGGCCACCGAATAAAGAATGTTGCCTTCCAGATCGATGAGATAGAGATCGCTGAAATTCTGCGCCAGCATCAGCGCCCGGAACTCGGGATGAATACGCCGATGCACAAAATTGTAGCGCAGAAACGCCTCGGGACTATCAAGCAGATAGCGTTCTTGGGGCGCATGGGGGTTGTCCAAGATATAGCTTTGCTGAAGCGTCGCGGTCTTGTCGTCCGGAATGTCGACCCACGATGTTGCAAGATCAACAAGTGCCGTGGCCGTGCTGGGGAAAGATGCCATAGCACCTGTGTTGCGGCTTAGCTGGTTCCAGTATTTGGAAACCTCCGCTGCCCGGTCGTGCGCAACAGCTGCCAGCCGGTCGCGCGAGAAGTCGGAAACGGCTTGCGATCCGACGAGATAACTTGCTGTGCCAACGCCGATGGCAACGATCAAGGCTGCGCCTAGGCCGATCAGCGGAATTTTATGCGTGAGGCGATACGGCAATATCATTTGGACTGGTCCCTCCTCCGGGACAGCGCACAAGCTTTCGTGCGTCGCGTCTGACCTCAAAATGCCCCAACTGGCTTCTTGCTTGAACGATAAATAACTCCAGAAGACTTATAAATTATTTAAGTTGTTTAGCGGAGTTGGGCGCCTCACCTGCTGGCAGCATCGTTTTGGCTTTGTCTCTGTCGCTAGATGGGCAGGACGCGCGACGCCTTGACCTTGCCCAAAGAAAAACTGGATTCAATTGAAGCGACGCCACTGATTTGGGTCAGATGGTCTCGCAGGAAGCGCTCGTAGGCTCCTAGGTCTGCGCAAACGACGCGCAAGAGAAAATCAAACTGGCCTGTCATCAGATAACAGTCCATGACTTCGGGCCACTTCCCAACGGCAGTTGCGAAGCCGTCCAGTTCCGTGGACCGCTGCCGTTCAAGCTTGACGGATATGAAGACGGAAACAGGCAAGCCCACCGCTTCCTGGTCAACGGTTGCACTATACCCTGAGATGATGCCGGAGCGCTCGAGCTGCCGTATCCGGCGCAGGCATGGCGAGGGCGATAAGCCAACCTGTTCGGCAATGGCCTGAATGGTCATGCGACCATCTCTTTGCAGAACTCGAAGGATCTTGCGATCGAGGTTCGTAAGCTCGGCTTGTTTGGCAGAAAGCGTCATATCTGATCTTCAAGCTGCTCGAATATTGCGCTCACTTCCAAGAACTAGCACATAATAGGAAAAAACTGTCCCGCCAAAGCGTGCATTGTCTTTGAGCAGGGAGGAAACGCAATGGACAGAGTTCGCGCTATCGAAGCATTGGCCCAAAAGACCCTTTGGCTTTCAAGCTGGATGGTTCACCACGCCAACCACATAAGGCCTAACGCTGATGGGCTTAAGGTCGGCGGTCATCAGGCGAGCTCGGCCTCGATGGTGGCGATCATGGCTGCGCTGTACTTCGGGTTTCTCCGGCCGCAAGACCGGGTTGCCGTCAAACCTCATGCCGCCCCGGTCTTTCACGCCATCCAATATCTGCTTGGCCGCCAATCGCGGGACAAGCTGGTGAACTTCCGTGGCTTCGGCGGCGCTCAATCTTATCCGTCCCGGACCAAGGACAATGATGAAGTCGACTTCTCGACCGGCTCGGTCGGCCTGGGTGTTGCTTTCACAGCTTTTGCGTCCTTGGTGCAGGACTATGTTTTCGCCAAGCCCTGGGCCAAACCGGCCCTGGCTGAAGGCCGGATGATCGCTCTTGCTGGTGATGCCGAACTTGACGAAGGCAATATCTACGAGTGCCTTCTGGAGGGCTGGAAGCACGGACTGCGCAATTGCTGGTGGATTATCGACTACAATCGGCAAAGCCTCGATGGCGTTGTTCGTGAAGGCCTCTACGAGCGCATCGAGGCTGTCTTTCGGGCGTTCGGCTGGCGGGTTGTCACTGTTAAACACGGCGCTTTGCAACGCGTCGCTTTTGCCGAGGCGGGCGGTGACAAGCTTCAGGCTTGGATCGACAACTGCCCCAATGATCTTTACTCGGCGCTCATGTTCCGCGGCGGTGCCGCTTGGCGTGAACATTTGGAACATGACATCGGCGACCAGGGTGCTGTATCTGCCCTTCTATCGCGGCGCAGCGATCAGGAACTCGCCAAGCTGATGGCCAACCTTGGCGGGCACTGCGTGCAAACCCTGCTCGAGCAGTTTGAAGCCGTGCAGGACGACCAGCCGACGGTATTCGTCGCTTACACGGTCAAGGGCTGGGGAACGCCACTTGCCGGCCACAAGGACAATCACGCGGGGCAGATGACTTCGGCACAGATGGCCGAGCTTAAAGTCGTCCACGGCATTCGTGATGGGCATGAATGGGATCAGTTCGAGGGGCTAGGCGAGCCTGATCTGCTGGAGCGCCTTTTGAACGAAGTCCGTTCCAATACGGATGTCACCCGGCGCTGCAGGTCCACGGTCGTTCCTGGCATAGGACCGCAGTTTTTGGGTACGGGCGCCATCTCCACCCAGGCGGCCTTCGGGCGTATTTTGGACAGTATCGCGAAAACCGACACTACCCTCGCACAACGTATCGTCACCATGTCGCCGGATGTGACAGTGTCGACCAATCTCGGCGCTTGGGTCAACCGTCGCGACCTTTTCGGGCGGCAAGCTATGGCCGACATCTTCCAGAACCAGTCCATACCCTCGACCCAGAAATGGCGCTTCACACCGCAGGGCCAGCATCTGGAACTGGGTATTGCCGAGATGAATCTCTTTCTTGCCTTGGGCGCCGCTGGGCTGTCTCATTCCTTGTTCGGCGAGAGGCTCCTGCCTATCGGAACGCTTTACGACCCTTTCATTTCTCGTGGTCTCGATGCGCTCAACTACGCCTGCTACCAAGATGCTCGCTTCTTGCTTGTCGCGACGCCCTCAGGCGTATCCCTTGCCGGCGAAGGTGGCGCCCACCAGTCGATTGCTTCGCCCCTGATCGGTTTGGCACAAGACGGACTAGCCAGTTTCGAGCCGGCCTTCGCTGATGAATTGGCCGTCATCATGGATTGGGCGTTCGATTACATGCAACGCTCAGGGGATGCCCGCCCGGACCTTGCCGACTGGCCTCGCGATCAAACCGGGGGATCGGTGTATCTGCGGCTATCGACCCGGACCTTGGAACAACCACCACGATCGGTGGATCCGTCACTTGCCGCCAGCATCATACAAGGGGCCTATTGGCTCAAGCCTCCTACGCCACAATGCGAAGCCGTGATCGCCTATCAAGGCGTCCTTGCCAGCGCGGCGATTGCCGCAGCCGCTGAGATTGGTGGCGACCGCCGCCACATCGCAATCCTCGCCATCACCTCCGCAGACCGGCTCAATGCTGGCTGGCACGCCGCGCAGCGGGGGCGCCTGCATGGCGAACAGACGCCAGACAGCCACGTCGAAGCTTTACTCAAGCAAGCACCGCATTCCGCTCGCCTTGTAACCGCTATCGATGGCCACCCTGCAACCCTGGGATGGTTGGGAAGCGTATTGGGCCACAGGACAGTTACGCTTGGCGTTGAACATTTCGGCCAGACCGGAACCGTAGCCGATCTTTACCGTCACTTCGGGATCGATGCCGCTACCATAGTGGCAGCATGCGTCCGGCATTAGGTCTTATCGTCCGACGGCGGAAGATGCTCGTCGCCGGGAATGAACGATGCATAGACGCGTTTGCCTTGGCAGGAACTTGGTGTCTCCTCGAAACCCGGCCTGGCCTGCATGGGCCAGCATTTATTTCGATGGCCATCCGCTCATCAAGACTTCTACAATATCAAGCAAGGCCTGACGTGAAGCGCCGTCGCGCGCGAGGACCGACATGCCCTGGATCATGGTAAGGGTCATCCCAGCCAACGCCCGGCTATTGGTATCTGGCCGCAAAACCTGTTCCGCAACATCCCTGCTGATCCGCTTCTCGACGCGATTCTGAATTTGCTGGCGAACCTCAGCAACGGCCGCTTGAACATCGGCCGCATCTTCAGAGCCCGATGCGGTTGCACTTGCCAGCAAGCATCCTCGGGGCGTGTTCTCGCCAGTGAACGCAACAGCAGCCGCAGTGAGCATCTTATTGACGGCTTCTCGTGACGTCGGAGCGTCTCCAAGCGCCTGATCTATGTCGTAGGGCGACCCTGCATAAAGATGCATCGCTTCCAGAAACAGATGCTTCTTGTCCTTGAAAGCCGCGTAGATGCTTGGTGCGGTGATGCCCATCGCTGTCGTCAAATCGCTGATGGACGTAGTCTCGTAACCATGGCGCCAGAAGGTCAGCATCGCCTTTTCAAGCGTTTCGGCTCGATCAAAGGAGAGGGGTCTGCCGATCCGGCGAGCTTGCGTTGGAATAGCTTCCATAGTGATCACTATAAAACGGTTGACCGTGCAGTACAAGGCACGTAAGCCATTACATAATGATCACTATGAAAGATTTACAATGTCCTTGCTGAACTTCCGTACTTTAGGCCGCTCGGGCCTGGTTGTCAGTCCTCTATGCTTGGGTACGATGACCTTCGGCCCAGGCCCTTTCGGCATAGACGAACCTACCTCGCGAGCAATTTTTGAAACCTATCGTAGTGCTGGCGGCAATTTCATCGACACTGCCGATATCTACTCGGGCGGTCTTAGCGAGGAACTGGTCGGCAAGTTCATCAAGGAAACGAAGTCGCGCAACGAATTCGTGCTCTCGACTAAGTTCGGGTTCAACGGCTCCGCAAGTCCGCTGGAAGCGTCGCAAGCAGGTCGAGGAAATCCAAATGCCGGCGGTTCCGGCGCGAAGAACATACGCCGGGCGCTGGACCAATCCTTGGCACGACTAGGAACCGACTATATCGATCTTTATTGGATGCACATTTGGGACGGCGTAACACCCGTCGAGGAGATCATGCAGACTCTCGGCGACCTCGTCCGAGCCGGCAAGATCCGCTATTTCGGCTTCTCCGATATGCCCGCCTGGGTGGCCATGAAGGCTGCGACCATAGCAACGGAGCGCCGGGTACCGGGCCCCATAGCCATGCAGCTGGAATATTCGCTGGTCGCCAGAGATATCGAGAACGAACATGTGCCCGTCGCACAGAAATCCGGCATCGCCATCATGCCATGGAGTCCATTGGCAGGAGGATTTCTGACTGGCAAATACAAGCGCGAAGATACCAGCAAGTCTGGCCGTCTGAGTGGCACCAATCCTTTCGGCAACAGCAAATTCACCGACCGGAACTGGGCCATACTCGACACCCTCCGAGCAGTAGCCCACGAAGTGCAACAGTCAATGGCGGAAACCGCACTTGCATGGACTATGCGGCAGCCCGCAGTCGCATCCACCCTTATTGGGGCAAGCAGTGTGACTCAAATTCAAAGCAATATCGCAGCGGCGTCAATTCAATTGAATGATGAGCAGACGGAAAGGCTCAACTCGGCAAGTGCGCCACACCTGGGCTTTGGCGCCGCGCTTGCGTCGGCAGGCGTGCGGCAGATGGTGTTTGGTGGTAACACAGTGCGCGGCTGGAACGAGTAGCTTTTAGATGGTGCGCCTTACAAGGCGCACCGCCGTTGCAAACGGGCACGGCTCAGTGCGGAACGATATGCAGCCAGGGAAACGCTGTTATCCGCAAGGTCTGTGCACCAATGGGCCGACTGCTGCTAACCAATATTACTATCAATGAGCATCTCATGCCGCTAAACGTGTAAGTCGTCCGGTTCGTCGGATGATGCGCTGATAAGATCGGCAGCAACGTGGATTATGGGTCCTCGTCGCTGCCGATAAACCTCAATCAGGTGAGCACGACATGCTTGGTCAATTCATCGATTGTCGTGTCCGCCTTGCTGACATCAAAAACCTTGGTGCCATGGCTCATGATCACGAAGCGGTCGCAGACCTGGTAGGCGTGGTAGAGGTTATGGGTCACCAGGACGCTCGACACGCCCTCGGCCTTGAGTTTCAGCACCTGGTTGAGCAGGGCTTCAGTTTCGCGCACCGAAAGCGCCGATGTGGGCTCATCAAGCAAAAGCACGCGACGCTTGAAGAATACCGCCCGGGCTATGGCTACCGCCTGCTTTTGCCCGCCTGAGAGATCGCCGACCATCTTATCCGGGGAATCTATGCCCGAGATGTGGACGGCGCTTTCCAGCACCTGCATGGCGATCTCTCGCATGCTTTTCAGGTCGAGAAAGCCGAAGCGGGTGGTCAGTTCGCGGCCGAGGAAGATATTGCGCGAGATGGAGAGGCAATCGACCAGGGCCGTGTTCTGGTAGATGGTCTCGATGCCCGCTTCGGCCGAGTCCTGCCGGTTGGCGAACTTCTGCGGCACGCCATCGACGCTGATATGGCCTGAACTTGGCTGGTGGATGCCCGAGATCATGTTGACGGTCGTCGACTTGCCCGCCCCATTGTCCCCAAGCAGACCCACCACCTCACTGTGGCCCACTTCGAAACTGAGATCGGTCAGCGCTTTGAGCGGTCCGAATGACTTGTTGATGTTATGGAGCGCAAGCAAGCTCATGATGCGGCTCCGCGGCGATCGAGGCCATGGTTGAAGATGGACGCCACAACGATCAGCGTGGCAATGAACATGTCGAGATAAAAGCCTGGCGCCCGCATCAGCAGCAGCACGTCCGTGATGGTGAAGATCAGCATGACGCCGAGGAAGACGCCGAGGATCGAGCCACGGCCCCCGCGCAGGGAAAGCCCGCCGATCACGCAGGCGGCAATAGCCTGAAGTTCGAGACCCGTACCCTGCCCCGGTTGCACGCTGCCCACGCGGGTGGTTGCCAGGATGCCGGCGAATGCGGCCATGAAGCCGGCTATGGCGAAAGCCATGAGCTTGATGCGCGCCGTGTTGACGCCGATGGCCGTAGCGGCCGAGCGATTGCCGCCCGTGGCAAAGACGTGGTTGCCAAACCGATGCCGGTGGAGGAACGCGTGGAACACAAGGCAGAGGCCAATGAACCAGATAAAAGCCGCATTGATGCCAAAAACAGTGCCGCCGAACATGGCGTTGAACACTGGATTAGGATCGAACCGCACCTGCACGGCGCCATTGATCAGCAGCACCGCGCCGCGCCAGAACAGCAGCCCGCCAAGCGTCACGATGAATGATGGCAGGTTGAACCGTAGCGTCAGCGCGCCATTGCCCAGCCCGATCGCCGCGCCCACCAGCAGGCCCACCGGCGCCGCGATGAACGCATCGATGCCGTTACCGACCAGAACCGCCATGATGATGGCCGTGAGCGTATAAACTGAACCGATGGACAGGTCGAACTCGCCGGCGATCATCAGGACGCCGGCCCCAAGCGCGAGGCATCCGAGCACCGGCACGGAGCGCATCATGATGCCCATGTTGGCGGACGACAAATAGCGGAAATCATCGGCAAACAGCAGCCCGGCTGCAATGCAAGCAATTTGCACCACGACGAAAACGAGCAGGATGGCGCCGGCCGGCATGGTCAAAAGGGCGTGCAGCCAATCCGCCGCCGAGCGCCGGGGCGCGGCGCGGCTATGGGTAAAATCGGTCACGGGTCATATCCAAAATAGAAGTGTGCCCCGGCCTGGCAGCCGGGGCGTTGCCGGCTTAGCGATAGGTGCCGATCAGCGGCTTGACTTCGCCGATGCGGGCCTGGTCGAGGAAGGCGCCCTGGCCCGTATCGACATCGGTCGGCGTCAGGCCGTAACGAGCTGCCATCGCGATTTGGGCGATCGGGTAATAGCCCTGCAAATAGGGTTGCTGGTCCATCGTGGCGAACATGGCACCCGACTCCACGGCATCGGCAATCTCGATCGCCAGATCGAAGCCACCGAACGGCACTTCCACGCCCGCATCGCGGATCGCACCGGCACCAACCGTGGAAGTCACCGAACCAGTGCCAAACACCGCCTTGATGTCCGGATTGGCGATCAGCGCCTGCGCCATGATGTTCTGCGCTTCGGCAGGATCAAGACCCGCACGCACGGTTTCAACAATGATGCCCTTTTCGCCCATGGCGCGCTCGATGCCGCCGCCACGTGCCACGGCAAAGCTGGCCTCGGGAATTTCACGCGGATTGAACACCACATCGCCTTCCTTGAGGTCGAACGCTTCGATCATCCGGGTGCCAAGTTCATAGCCCGACGCTTCTTCGTCCATGCCGACATAGGCCTGCCGGCAATTGCCAGCGGCGCCTTCAAGATCGTCATTATTGAAGCCAATGACGATGATCCCGGCTTCAACGGCCGCACAGATGCTATCGTCGAACGCATCCGAGCTTGAAATGGAAACCGCTATGCCATCGACACCAGCGGCAACAGCCGTTTCGATCAGATCGTTCTGCCGCACCGGATCATTGTTGGCATATTGCACGTCGAGATCGACGTTGAAGGCTGCAGCCGCATCCTGTGCGCCCTTGACCACCGGATTGAAGAACTGAACGCTAGGGTCCAGGTAGATAATCATGGTGGCAGAAACGCTTTCCTGCTCTTGCGCCATGACGCTTGGACTAGTTAGCAAGGCGCAGCCTGCCAACAGGGCCAGCTTTAGTTTACTCGTCGCCATTGTATTGATCCTCCCATATCGATCTATTGCGAGCCTCCTCAGGTCTCGCTTCGGCCGCGCCTCTTTTGCGAGGCGCCGCCAAACTTTTGTCCCTCGTTCAGCCTTTTAGTGCTCGAACCAGGGTTGCCCGCGTCCAAGCGTCATGTGCAGACCCTTGAACTGGGAATATTCGTCAAATCCGTAGCGGCCCAATTCCCGCCCAGTGCCGCTCTTTTTGTAGCCGCCGATCGGCATCTCAGGCGTGCCGTCGATCACCGAGTTGATCCAGCAGCGCCCAGCCCGCAGCTTGCGCGTGGTCTGGATGGCGGTCTCGAGATCGCGCGACCAAACACTGGCGGAAAGCCCAAATGGCGTACCATTTGCCAGCGCCACGGCCTCCTCTGGCGTGTCGAAACCGATCGTCGCCAACACCGGCCCGAAGATTTCCTCCTGGGCGATGCGCATGTCGGGACGCACCTTGTCGAACACGGTGGGGGCAAAGAAATTACCCGACGATGCCGCAACCATGTCCCCGCCCAGTAGCAGTTCGGCGCCCTCCGAGACGCCAGCGGCGACGTAGCTCGCGACCTTTTCGGTGTGCTGCTCGCTAACCATGGCGCCAAAGCGTGTCGTAGCGCCGAGCGGATCGCCGAACGGCAGGCGCTTGGAGATGTGGAGCAGACGCTCCAGCAGAGCGGGCCGGATCGCATTGGCAACGATCAGCCGGCTGCCCGAAATGCAGCACTGGCCCGCATTGTGATAGACGCCATAAGCGATGCCATCCGCCGCAGCTTCAAGATCGGCATCGGCGAAAACGATCTGCGGGCCCTTGCCTCCCAGTTCGAGCCCGACGCGCTTGACCCCGCCTGCCGCAAGAGCCGCCAGATGTGTGCCGACGCGCACCGAGCCGGTAAAGGCCAGCACATCGACGCGCGGATCTTCAGCCAGCACCTGCCCGGCCGCTGGCCCATAGCCGGTGACGACATTGAACACCCCCGGAGGCAGCCCTGCTTCAAGGGCAATCTCTGCCAGCCGCACCGTCGTTCCCGACGTGAACTCGCTGGGCTTGACCACCACCGTGCACCCGGCGCCCAGGGCCCACGGCACGCGCTCGGACACGATGATGAAGGGGAAATTCCACGGCGTGATAATGCCGACGACGCCCGCGGGTTCGCGCAGCACCAGGCCCAGCCGGTTTTCGCCAATGGCATTGTGACTGTCGCCCTCGAGCCCACGTGACTGCCCAGCCGCATAGGTCCAGAGGTCGGCGCAATAGCCGATCTCGCCTTTGGCTTGGCTCAGCGGCTTGCCGGTTTCGAGGCACTCGACTAGTGCAAGTTCTTCCAGATTAGCGAGAATACCGGCCGCAACGGCATGTAGGATCGTGGAGCGCTCTGCGCCGCTCATTCGCGGCCAAGGGCCCTTGTCGAAGGCATTGCGTGCCGCCGTGATCGCTAATCCCGCATCAGCCGCGAGACCAGCGGGCCACACGCCAACCACCTTGCCGCGATGGCCCGGGCTTTGCCGCTCCACCGTTTCGCCGCTCTGTGCATCGCGCGAAACACCATCGATCAGCATGCGATAGGTGCGTTTACGTGCAAGCCGCGGATCGCTAAGGTCCGGCGCAACGAAATTGTCTTGAAAGCGTGACTGCATGGATATCGCGGCAGCGGGTTGACCCGCCTCTCCCTGAAAAATATTCGAACGTTAGACGCGTTCTGTATGGAATTGTATGGTACCGTATGGTGGAACACAGAAGCCGTCAATGTGCTAAGCGAGATGTAATATGACTTTGGACATTGCCCCGGCCGAGAGTGGGGAAAGTGCCGCTGCGTCGATCGAAAAAGATCTGCGCCGCGCCATCATCGAGCTTGAACTGCTGCCCGGCGCGCGGTTGTCCGAACAGGAGATCGCAACACGCTTGGGCGTTTCCCGCCAGCCGGTACGAGAAGCCCTGATTCGTCTCGCCAATTCCCGGCTGATCGAAATTCGGCCCCATCGTGGCACCGTGGTGGCGCGTATTTCGGCTCGGGAGATGACCGAAGCGCTGTTCGTGCGCCAGTCGGTGGAGATCGCCGTTGTCGCCAAGGCGGCGCAATCGTTCGATCCTTGGCAGCGCAAGCGTATTGCGAGCATTCTGCTCAAGCAGGAAGAAGTTGCCGGCAAGCTCGATCATGCCGCGTTCCGCGAGCATGACGAAGCCTTTCACATCGCCGTCGCGACCGGGGCAGGCGTGGGCATCGCCTGGATCGCCATCGCCGACATGAAGACGCATATGGACCGGGTCTGTAACATGACACTCCAGAGCGAAGCCGACATGCAGCGCCGCGTGCGCGAGCATCAGGCGATCATGTCAGCCATCGATGCCCGCGATGTCGAGGGTGCCCAACAGGCCATGGCCAAGCATTTGGGCAGCATCCTCGACGATCTGCCCGAGCTCGAAAGCCGGCACAGCAGCCTTTTTATCTAAGCCTCACCTTCGCTCGTCTGAGCTATTTTGCCTTCCTATCTACCGGAGCTTCTTTATGATCGACTACGCGCATTATCCAAGTCTTGCCGGTGTTCCGGTGATCATCTCGGGCGGCGCAACGGGCATAGGAGAAGCCCTGGTTCGCAATTTCGCAGCCCAAGGCGCCAAAGTCGGCTTTGTGGATATCCAGCTCGACAAGGGCAATTCACTTGCTGCCGAGCTCAAAGATCAGGGGCAAACTGCGCACTACATCAACTGCGACATCACGAATGTGGAGGCTTATCGCCAGGCGATCGCGACGTTCGCAACTGACCATGGCGATGCTCTGGTGCTGGTCAACAATGCGGCGCATGACCAGCGGCATGATTGGGCCGAAGTGACGCCCGACTATTGGGACAACTGCATGGCAGTCAACCTCAAGCACAGCTTTTTTGCCATCCAGGCCGTTGCGCCAGGCATGATCAAAGCCAAGCGCGGCTCGATCATCAACACCGGCTCCATCAGTTGGATGGTCATGTCCCCACGCATTCCTGTTTATGAAACGGCAAAAGCCGCAACCCATGGGCTGACCCGTGCCATGGCGCGCGAACTTGGCAAGCACGGTATCCGGGTCAACACCATCGTTCCGGGCTGGATCATGACCGAGCGGCAGTTGACCCATTGGGTAGATGCGGAGAGCGAAAAAACAATCGACACCAACCAAGCATTGGCCAGCCGTCTCTATCCCGACGACGTTGCCCGCATGGCACTGTTCCTTGCCGCACAAGACAGCGCAATGCTGTCAGCGCAGCAATTCCTGGTCGACGGCGGCTGGGCGAACAGCTGATCGGACTTTTGAAGTCATCCATGAGTGCGGCAGGCCAGGTTCACAGGCCTCGATTGAACTGATCAGCTCCGAAAAACAGAGCTGAGCAGTTTTGGTGGCTGCACAGGGGAATGGCTGGCCTAAAATCGCCGGTCGGCGCCTCATCGGCTGTTGGTAAGGGATATCTTGTTAGTTCAAGACGTCCGGCCCGAACGGAGGAGTCCAGACCTGGTTTTCAAGTTCAAGCTGGCGGAATAGATTGGCCAAGTTGTAGAAGTCGCTGACACGGCTTATCTTGCCGCTCTCAAGCTCGAAAATCGATACGGCAGAGACCGAAAAGGTCTTGCCGGTTCCCCCAATCGGTCCCATGCGCTCTGGCGTTCCGTGAAACACCCAGCGCAGGGTAGCCCTATCATCCGTCATATAGGCGTCCAGTAGTTCTGCACGTGCATCTGGAATGTTCGCCACGGTGATCTCGACCCATTGCGCAATCGCTTCATGACCGTCCCAGGAGGCTTGAAAAGCATAATCCTCATAGACGCCGTCTTCGGTAAACAGGGTCGCCATGCCTTCGGCATCGCCGCTGTTCCAGGCGTCGGCCCATGCTTGAACGATGGGCGGGATTTGCCGAGTTCCCCCAAGGGCAGTCGAGGTTTGGGCCTGAGCGGGTGCTTGAGCAAAAGCGGCAAGCGCCAGGACTGCAGCAAGGCTCACAACGATATTGCGTTTCATATTGTTCATCACGGGTCTCCTTTGATGCCTGGAGACTCGCATGAAGCACGATGCTAGGTAATTTACAGACTTCCACCAGCGGCTAGAAGAAAAACGATGAACATGCGCTTGTCTTGGGACGATCTGCAGGTGTTCGAGGCAGCCTTCCGGGGCGGTAGTTTTTCGTCTGCGGCGCGTACCCTTAACCTGGCACAGCCTACGGTTCGGGCCCGCATCGAAACTCTCGAGCGGTCCTTGGGAACAGTCCTGTTCACGAGGTCGGCTTCAGGTCTGGTTCCAACCGAAGAGGCTCATGCAATCAGCACACACATCCAGACAATGGCGAGGGCGTCCGAGGCAGTCGTGCGTGCCGCATCGGGACCAGCTGGGGAGATTTCAGGCGTCGTGCGCGTGAGCGCGTCCGAAGTCGTTGCCGCGGTCTTGCTGCCTCCGATGCTTGTTCGATTGCGGCACCGCTTTCCGGGATTGAAGCTGGCAATCTTGTCCCGCAATGACGCGTCCGACCTCAATGCCCAGGAAGCCGACATAGCAATCCGTATGTTTCCTCCGGCCGGGGAGAATCTGATCATTAAGAAGCTTGGCGCGATACGGCTGGGGTTTTTCGCACACCAAAGCTATGTTGCACGCAAAGGTCTTCCCCAAAACTTAAAAGACCTGCTCAAGTACGATCTGATCGGCCCCGATCAGGCGCGCTATGATACCGATTTGATCAGCGCCCTTGATCCTGCCCTTGCCGAACTCACCCCTGTGCTGCGCTCCGATAGCCACTTGGTTCAATTGGCAGCAATCCGCGCCGGCGCTGGCATAGGCGTCCTGCAACGCCGCATTGCGCATGACGATCCCGAACTGGTGTCAATCCTGCCGGATGTTACGGTCGCGGCATTGGACACGTGGTTGGTTGTGCATGCCGATTTGCGGCGCTTGCCAAAGGTTCGCGCCACCTTCGATCATCTGGCAGAAGAATTCACCGCTTTGGTTCGCAACGATCCCTAGGCGATTGGTGAAAGCTTCCATTGCTGCCTTCACCCGTCCCGATCCGGTGAGAACTGCATCGATGCCCCCCAGTGAACAAGACTACATCGGAAGGAAAGTCAAAGTCGTTGAAATCTCCGGCGTGTCAGGCAATAGCGCCTTCGAATGTTTGTGCCGCAATGCCAGGCAAGTCCGCAACGACCCTGCGCGCATAAGCTTTCGGAGAAACCCCAACGCTGCGCATGAATGCCACGCTAAACGCACTCGCCGAGCGGTATCCCACCTGCCGCGCAATGGCGCCTATACTAAGCTCTTGTCTACGCAACAAATCCTTGGCCAAAGCCAGCCGCCAGGCGGTTAGATACTCCATGGGCGCCATGCCAACGGCTTGGTGGAACCGTTCATGAAAACCCGAGCGGGACATCGCCGCTTCCCGGGCTAGGTCGGCCACCGTCCAGCCGCGATCGGGCTTGGCGTGCATGCCCCTGATCGCCAATGCTAGCCGCTCATCGGAGAGCCCACGCAACAATCCCGGCGCCGCGCCCAGTTGGGCAGTTGAGCGCAGTGCTTCGATCAGCAGCACTTCGAGTAAGTGTTGCAACACCACTTCCCGGCCCGGCTTGCTGCCTATGGCCTCATCGCCAAGCAGTTGCATCAACATGGCCAGACGGTGCTCGCCGCGCACCACCACCAGGCGAGGAAGGAGCGACGACAGCAGATCTGCATCGTCGGATTGAAAGACGCAGTAGCCGACCAAGGCCCGCATATCGACCGGACCATCGATGCTGCCAACGCGGTAACCCCCTCCTTCCAGGATCACCGGATTGATCACTTGGTCATTGTCATCACTGGGCACATCGCTCCACATCATGAAGTCTTGCGCAAAGGGGATGAGAATGAAGTCTCCTGCATTGACGACGACCTCACCGCTTTGCTGATCTTGATAGCGCAAGCTCCCTTTGAGCACGGCGACATAGTACGGATTTGGCGATTGCGTGCGCCTGACACGCCACGGCCCTGATCCGGTGACGCATTTGGAAAACGGTGCACCCGGCTGCAACAAGCCGACGATCTGCGCAAGAGGATCGGCCATTCTGGACTAGCTCGACAAACAACTGGATTCTTGAGCATAGTACGTCCAGCAGCGCATGACCATCTTCTGTTCGGCCAATCAAGAACAGGATCATGCCATGACTGAAAACTCCCGTATCGCACTTGTCACCGGCGCCAATCAGGGCATTGGGCAACAAATCGTCAGCGACCTCGCCGCCAAGGGGCTGACGGTGCTCCTTGCCTCGCGCAATTTGGAACGCGGACAAGTGGCTGCGCACAAGATTGCCGGCGATGTCCATCCCATCCAACTCGATGTAACTGACGAAGCCTCAATTCAAGCCGCCGCGGCGCAAGTCGAGCAGCAATTCGGGCGTCTCGACATTCTGGTCAACAATGCCGCGATCTCTCGGGCAAATGGCGAACAAAGCGAGACCATGAAGGACTATATCGAGCGCTCACGAGCCAGTCTGATCTCGCTTGATGAAGTGCGGCTCATTTGGGACACCAATGTTTTCGGCGTTCTCGCCGTCACCCAGGCTTTCCTGCCGCTGCTGCGCAAGTCGAGTGGGGCAAGTATTGTCAACGTTTCAAGCAGCCTTGGCTCGCTCACCTTCAACGCCAAGCCAAATCCTTACCGCGCCGCGTTCAACCCCGGCTATGCTGCCTCAAAAACGGCGCTCAATGCCATCACTCTGGGCTTTGCCATCGATCTCGAAGCGGAGGGCATTAAGGTCAACGCTGTAACCCCCGGTTTCACCAGCACTGCACTCAACAATTACGACGGCACCGAAACTGTTGAACAGGGTGCCGCTGAAGCTGTGCGCGTCGCTCTTCTGGGCGGCGACGGCCCGAGCGGCACGTTCACCGGATCGATCAACCAGACCTATCCTTGGTGATCAAACCAAGGCCCGCCGGTAACACTGCGGCGGGCCAATCTCTGAAGCATCACTTGCAAGCGCCAATAGTTACGCAGCGACCCAGCTCTAGGGAATACGCGCAATGACCTTGATCTCGAAGTCAAATCCGGCGAGCCAAGTCACTGTAATGGCCGTCCAGTTCGGATAAGGCGCCTTGGGGAAGATTTCGTTCTTTACCTGCAGGAAAGTCTCGAACTGATTTTGCAAATCGGTGTGAAAGCTCGTCACGTCCACGATATTGTTGAATGAACAGCCACCAGCCTCGAGCGTTGCCTGGAGATTGGCGAAGGCCAGTTGAATCTGGGCTTTGAGGTCAGGTTCCGGCGAGCCGTCAGGGCGGCTGCCCACTTGCCCTGAAACAAACAGGAGATCGCCTGAACGAATGGCTGCTGAGTAGCCGTGAGCTTCGTAAAGAGCGTGGCGAGCGGCGGGAAAAACAGGTTGAGGTGCGTTCAGGAGATGGTCTCCTCTTGAGGGACTTGATTGATGGATACTGGTGGCGCGCTAGAGTTGCAAAGCGCTACGTTTCGATATACGCAGTGTATGTAGACATATTCCACATACGCTACGTATGTAAATGAGCAATCATGAATTTGTTGAAGGAGTGCCGATCATGGCTAGGCAAAGCCGGGCGGAAACTATGGCGGCGAACCGCGCCAAGCTGATTGCCGCTGCCCGCAAGGCCTTTGCAGAGCACGGGTTTGCAGCCGCATCGATGGATGAACTCACGGCGGCGGCGGGCCTGACGCGCGGCGCGCTTTATCATAATTTCGGCGACAAGAAGGGCCTGCTCGCCGCCGTCGTTACCCAGGTCGATGAGGAAATGGCCCAACGGGCACAAGAAGCCGGTAACGCATCTGGCGGCTGGGAGGCCTTGCTTGCACAAGGCGCTGCTTACATCCAAATGGCACTTGAGCCTGAAGTGCAGCGGATCGTCTTGCTCGACGGCCCTGCCGTGCTTGGCGATCCGACACAATGGCCTAGCCAAAACGCATGCCTGGAAGTCACCAAACTTGCCCTTAAGGATTTGCTCACAAAAGGGCTGATCAAGCCTGTCGATCCCGAAGCAGCCGCGCGTCTGCTGAACGGCGCCGCCCTGAACGCAGCGCTATGGGTAGCAGCCAGTCAACACCGTGAAATTGTGCTGCCCAAGGCGATAGAAGCCTTCAGCCTGTTGGCATCGGGTTTGGCAAAATAAACTGCACTCAAAGGGCTCAGCGGGCCTGCTGAGCCAACGGCAACCTTAGTCCGAGCTATGCTGCAAGCTGCTCTGCCACCTTGGAACTTGAATGCGAAGAGCGCTGCTGCTGACGTAAGTGATACCGCACTACAGCCGGGGTAACGTCGAGAAGCGATGCAATCTCCCCCGTCCCAAATCCTTGCCGCTCTCCTTCGAGCACAACAGCTCTTCCAGCCTGCGTAAGGTGACCGCCTTCGGTTTTAAACAGTTTCCGTGCTCGGGCGAGTTGTTCTGCAAGCACCAAAACCTCTTCGGCATGCCGCCGAAACGTGTCTTCGGTAAACATCATGGATCCTCTATATTCCTGCTGAATATATAGGAACTTAGGCTTCCATTTTGAAGACTGGGTCACTGTCTGCTTGAGCATTCCGCATAAGGCTTTTGCTGCAGGTGATCTGTGGATCGCTTTTGTTCCAGCTACCGAATACGGCGTTGCCACCCTGCTGTTTCCAGTGCCGACGCCACCAAGGGTCAGCTCATGACCGGGGTCGGGTGAAATTGTCTTCAAAGCGTTCCACTAGAGCTTCGAAGCGTGGTTTGTCCTTGGCAGGAAAAGTAATCTCGAAGGCCGAGAACGTTTGATGATCCTGCGAGAACAGAACCTTGGTGTAAAAGATTGTTCCGCTGTCTGACCCGTCATAGAAGCCGGATAGAACGAACCAGGAGGCGTCACCGGCTCTATACGTTATGGTGCGGATTTGTTCGCCGGCCTCCAATCGGGATTCAAGTGCCTCGCGGGTTATCCCCTCCGCCGGCCCGCCGTAAAGGTTTACAGTTGCTTGCCCGCCGATTTCCTTGAGCGCCAATCCGGGTGTTCCTTCAGCGTCGATCACCTCGAATGCACCCAGGGGCAATTCCGCTGTAAACCCGTACGTGTCATCCATATAGGATTCCCACCCAGCGCCACTCTGCCCGAACGCTAAGGGCGTTGTAATCACCGAAAACACAACGACGGCCAACGCAGCTAATCGGAGCATTCTTTCCTCCATGCCCAAGGGATTATCCGTCAATGGGCTGGGCGCTGACCGGTTCCCGCATTGGTGTCGGGCGGGTCAGTGTGCAAAGCTCATAGCTCCTGAAAGTGCACCAATGCAGCAGGCTCAAATGGCTCAACCAAACCCTTCGGCCCTGCCGATGTTGTTTATGAATTCTGTTCCAACATTTGCTTCTCAAGCAAGACAAGGAGTTGATTGACCCACAAGCCTTTAGCGATAGCCATGCAGCCCGGGTATGACCCTGACACACAGGACACATCTTCTTGTGAATTGATTTGCCCGTGAGTTGCGGATCGGGTGGGCAATGCGATTACCCATTTTGTTCTTTCGTCCTGCTTCGGACGATCTGCAAACGTCCAAATCTGATCTTTTCGTCTTTTGGCAGCTAGATAAAGCCGCTCCTATGAGCTGCAACACCAAATTGGATGGATTAGAAAAAGCAAGAGGAAGGTAATGATAGCTGTGCCCCTGCAGCCACCAACTACCGCTACGACCTAACTGCGCTTTACAGTTTTCGCTCAAGATATTCTGACGACCAGGCTCTTCCAACCGAACCAAAGGAACACGATCGTGACCATTTCTCGTAGAAAGATGCTGTTGACTGGCGCCGCGCTGCCGCTGGCAGCACCCATGTTGAGCCTTGCAACTCGCTCCGTGGCCGCACAGGAGGCTGTCACACCAACGGGAGTACCACTCTTTCGTTCTTTTGCAGTCGGCGAGATCGAGGTCGTGGCTCTAAAGGCGGGTGGCTTTCCCAACGATGCGCCCCATTCGCTATTCGGTACCAACGTTGACCAGGCTACCTTCGACGCTGTGTCGAGCGGAAACTTCATTCCAGCCGATCGTGTTTACCTCGACGTCACCCCAACCTTGGTTCGCACCGGCGAAGAAACGATACTTTTCGATGCCGGTCTAGACGCCCCTGGTCTTCTGGCTGCGCTGGGCGCAGCTGGTGTGAACGCCGGCGATGTGACACACGTCGTGCTCACTCACTTGCATCCTGACCATGTCGGCGGCCTCACCGACGAAGCCGGATCGGCCACCTTCCCGAACGCCGCTTTTGTTGTCGGTCAGGTAGAATACGACCACTGGGCCAAGACTGGTGACGAGCTTTTCGAGCAAAAAGTACGCCCGTTTGCCGACCGGATGACATTCCTAAAGGTGAGGACGCCGTAGCTCCCGGCATCACGGCAGTTGAAGCTTTTGGGCATACCCCAGGGCATCTGGCTTTCCGCTTGGAAAGCGGCGGAACACAGATGATCGCCATCGCAGACACTGCCAACCACTATGTCTGGTCTCTTGGCCACCCCGATTGGGAGGTGATGTTCGATGCGGACAAGGCCGCTGCCGCCGCGACCCGTGGCCGACTGCTGGACATGATCGCAGCCGATCGCCTGGCGGTTGTGGGATACCATATGCCATACCCTGGCATCGGTTTTGTCGAAACGCGCGGCGATGGCTTCCACTGGGTTCCGGCCACCTACCAATTTGGCTAGCACCGACCCGATATCCCGTTGACGAGCCGCCGAATACCAAGGCGGTCACATCGTTTGTCGTTGCGCGGATCACGCGCAACGATTTGGAGCCAGGGTGTCACAGGACCGCTGGTATCTAAGACCACTCGGATCCACAAAGCCATTGGCCGACAAGGACGCGTCGATCCGCATGTGAGCTGACTAACTGCCAAACAGCGTAGCAGCGGTGCGGGTGAACAACCCACTTGCTACAGGGACCAGTGGATCGTTCAATCTGTCACCGAGCTGACCTTCAAGGCATTCAAAGAATTTGCCTGACTCCCCAAGGACGTCTGCTGCGGTGTTCGCTCGCGATCAATATCGCTACAAAAAACGAAGCCTATATCGCTGCCATTGTCGAGAACGAGCCTGTCGGACAGGCTCCGTTTGGATTTAGGGGAGCTTTCCTCGGATCGTTCAGATTAAAGACATAGCGTTGCTCGCACACGTCCCAGAGCGGTGGCTGCTTGTTTTGATCGAAAGAATCCGCACCGGCCTTTAGATTGCGCCAAAAATCGACATGTCGGCTTGATGAATGACGCGCGAAATTGTCCTCCGTCATACGGAACGGCAGCAGCTGGAGCTGGAAGGATGTGCTGCCACCTCGGAAGGCTTCACGAGCCAGGGCATAGATTTCTTTGATGCCATCATCGGTCATTGCATAGCAGCCGACCGACTTGCAGTCGCCATGGATCATCAAGTAGCTGCCGGTACGCGCAAGCGCCTGATCGAGCTTGTTGGGAAAACCAACATTGAAGGCCAGATGATAGGACGATTTGGGGTTCAGCAAGGCCGGAGTGACATCATAAAATCCCTCGGGCGACTGGTAGTCGCCTTCCTTGATCTTGGGGCCAAGCGTGCCGGTCCATTTGCAGATCGGATAGGTTTTCAGAAGGGCGTATTGGCCCGAGCGGTTCCGTTTCCAGACCTCTAGCTCAGAGCTCTCCTTATAGACCCGGATCATCATGGGTTCGGCTGGGGATGTGCCGATTGCCGCCATGCGCTCCAGCAGCGCCGCTGGAATAGGCACATTTCCTCGATTGTCCGCCCATAGCTGACACCCAGTCAGCAGCACGATGCTCGTCAGCACAATAAGAATGCGAATAACATTGCTGAGCATTGTCGAGAGCCTTTCCGTTTAGCCGCAAGATGCGGTTACAGCCTTACTGTGCGGTAAACGGATCCAAACTAGGGCCGATTGCAAGACATGGGAGCTTACGGATGAGAGCCATGCTGTTGCCTCCTTGCCAATGGCAGCGTGAAGCAGGGTCCGCGCTATCCTGCTTTGGCAAAGAATAGATCGTCCAAGACGTGAAGCCTGTGGAGCATCTAAACCAAGGGTACAATGTCAAGCAGCAGTTCGTGTGCTTGCTCGTCCAGGCGCTCTGGCGCTGGGCTGTCATGTGCCACGACGAGCTGCTGGCCCTGCCCGGTTGCAAGCAGTGCTATGCCTTCTGCATGATCGCACTCTTCCCGCATCGGTAGGGTAGCTACTTTGCGCAATTGGTGCTTGGCAATAACGGCATCATCAGGTGAAAAATCGCGAATGGCATAGATGCGAGCCAGCCCTTCTATGGCTTGGGTTGGCCCCGCAAGAACCAGAAGTTCATCGCCACAAACCAGCAAATCTCTGATGCCGAAGCCTCCCAGATCGATGGCATGAAGCTGGTACCGACTGCCGTTCACCCGTTTGGGCTTGAGGAAATGCTTGCCTGTTTCCTTGAGCCGCATGGAAACAAGGAAAGCATGCCGCCCAAGTACAGGGCCGCGAAGGCCGACAATGATCCGGTCGCCGACAAGGGCCAGTCCTTCCACGTCAAAGCCATTCTCCTTCGCAGGGATAGGCATGAATGGCCGAAAGAGTTTACAGTCCCTCAGCAGCCAACGCAGACCTTTTTCGCCGTTCGGACCAACCTTGATCATTCTTGGGCGCGAAGACGCATCCCACGCCTCCACTGGGCACGGCCGGAAGACGCCCTTTTGCACTTCGCGCAGCGGAAGGCGCCCCAGAAAACTTCGATTTGCATCCCATTTAAGCGTGGCCAGATCACCTAAATCGCCGTCCACCGCAAGCTTGCTACGCTTCAAGCTGTGCGACCCGGTGATCCAAAGATGGTTTTCATGAACCGCAAGGCCTTCGATGTCGATCTCGGCGCCTTCGGCAGGAAGAGAGAAGAATTCCTGCAATGCGATGCTCTGGTGAGATCCAAACGTCTCTGTAGCTGGATCGAACACCAGCTGTTCGATACTGGCAGTTTCATCGGAAGCACAAAACAAGGTAGAGCCAATGATCGCCAGTGCCGAGATGTCCTTGCCGACAGCCGTGCCATCGGTTTTGGCAGCATCAAAACGGAGCTTGATGGTTTGCGTCGAGATAGTGGGCGAACTCCCGAGAAGGGTGAAGCAGCAACGTCAGACTAATGCAAACTCGGTTATTCGCGGGCTAGTTCCCCCTCAAGCCGCCTCGGCCAACTGCCCCAGCTTCACCTGCACCAACAGGCTCAGCTCGTCATACACATTCCACTCATCGACAATTCTGCCGTTCTTCCAGTGGTAATGGCTCATCCCCATCACCTGCACCCGCTTGCCGGTTGGATCGCCCAGCTCGTTCAAAATGCCATAGCCAAGATGGTGCCCTTCCATGATCCAGCGCACCGCAACCTTGGTGCCACCCTCCTCGCATGGGTTGGACGCAACATGCTGCACCTCGTAGGACGCATCGGGTAGCGAGCCGATCAGCCCCAGATGCTGGTGAATGATGGCAGCAACGCCGTAGAGTTCCTTCATCAGCGGTCCATGATACTGCGCGGTGGGCGCATAATCCTGCGCAATGCGGCCGAACATACGCTTGGTGAACACCTCGTGCAGCATTTCAATGGTCTGCGCTTCGATGTCATTATGGGCTAGGGAAACGTCGGCCTTCTCCGTTGGCGGCGTCTGCCCCAGGAAGCGCCGGTTCTCCCCAATATCGAGCGAGGTCAGCCCCGCATCGAACTTGGCCTTGGCTGTCCGCATCGCGAAATGGTTGGGATCGAGCCCCAATTGCTTGATGATGGCCATCTGGTCGGCGACAACCCACTCGCGATAGATCTTGTTGCGATGCACCATGCAGTCGGCGATCGTGCGGCTGACAAAGGGCTTGAATGTCGGCTGGCCCAGATGGCCGAACTGCGTGTGCCGGCCCGATCCAGTCACGAGATGGCTGGTATAAAACCCATCCTTGTCATTGCCGTTCCAGATCACCTGCGTGCCCATGCCGCGTCGCTCGGGAAACGAGACCAGCCGCTGGATTGTGTCGCGCACCACATCCTCGCGGTTGTAGATCGTGCCGGTTGTGCCATAGAGCACGCAATTATGGGTGTAGTGCGTATAGATCAGCCCTATATCGCGCTCGTCCCAGATCTTGTGGGTGCAGCGGATGATGTAGTCTACGATATCGGTGTAGATGTCGTCGAACCCTTCAAGCGATTGCGAGCGCGGCCGATTGGTTGGCGCGAGATCGGGATAGTCGCGCCGCTCCACCTGCAACACGCTTTCCTCCAGCGCCACCTCCGAGCTGCCTTTGGTCTGGGGATTGGTGGTGAGATCGCTCATAATGGGTCCTTGGGTTGAATAGGCTTGATCGAGAGGCGTCTAATCGAGCCAGTCGCTGATATGACGCGCCACGGCGGCGGGATTTTCAAGCGGGCTGAAGTGCCCGGCTCGCGGAATGGTAAAATATCGCGTTTGGGGAATGGCCACGGCCATTTCCTCATGCGCCTCGAGCGAGCAGACCTGCTCGTCCTCTCCGGCCAGGATCAGCGTCGGCACCTTGATGTCAGCCAAACGCGGCCGGCTGTCCCGGCGATGAATGGCCACCTCCGACTGGCTCGCCAGTGCCTCGACGCCAGCATCGACGGCCATACTGACCAGCAGGTTGCGCAAGGCCGCATTGTCCCTGTTATGAGGCGAGACCAGCTTGGGCCAGTCAGCAGCAATATAGGGCTCCATGCCATTGCGTCGTGCGCTGGCCACGGCCTGCCGCCGCTTCTTGCTGTTTGCCGCAGGGTCGGGCCGCGCCGTCGTATCGATCAGCGCCAGTCGCGCCACCCGCTCGGGTGCCTGCGCCACCATTTCCAGTGCCACGATCCCGCCCAGCGAAAACCCAAGAAGCGAAAACCGCTCCGGCGCAGCTTGGAGAACACGGGCGGCGAGGTCCGCTGTTGTGGTCTCTCCTCCAATGTCGATTACGGTGGCCGCAATTGCGAGTTGCTCCAGCACTGGCATGAACAATCGCGTATCGCACACCGTCCCGGGCAGCATGAGCAACGGCAAGGACGCCTCATCGGCGCCCGTGGCTTGCTCCATGGCTAGGGGGACTAGTTTGTTCATCACATCCGCTATGCGGCATTGCCTCGCATCGAAACACCAAAAAACTCTGGCAAATTTTGAATACGTATGCAAGATCGATTGAGCACGACATGTGATGCTCGGCGTCAGCCTTCTGCTGGCCGATTGCAGCCACTTGTTACCTTTGATCGAAAGCTATGTGATGACCCCAACCATTCCTGGCGTAAGCTATGTCAAATCCCCCGAACGCTCCTCGATCGGCGACAATGCACCCGTCGAAGCCCTGGTCAGCGAGATCATCAAGAACGTTCGCGCCAATGGCGACAAGGCCATCCGCGAGTACTCGGCCAAGTTCGACAAGTCCGACATTGAGGCTTTCGAAGTCACCGCCGCCGAGCGCGAGGAAGCCTTGGCGGAACTGGACCCGCAGACCCGCAAGGACACCGAGTTCGCCATCGACAACGTCCGCAAGTTCGCCCAGGCCCAGCTTGCCACCATCCTGCCGCTCGAGGTCGAAACCTTGCCAGGCGTTCATCTCGGCCACCGCGTCATCCCTATCCAGCGCGTCGGTTGCTACGTCCCCGGCGGGCGCTATCCACTTCTCAGCGCTCCCATAATGACGATCGTGCCGGCCAAGGTCGCCGGTGTCGGTGAGGTCATCGCCTGCCTGCCGCCAAACGCTCACAAGGCGATGATCGCCGGCTGCGTGCTCTCCGGCGCTGACCGCATCTTCCGCATCGGCGGCGCCCAGGCTATTGCCGCCATGGCCTACGGCACCGAGAGCGTCCCGGCCGTCAACAAGATCGTTGGCCCCGGCAATGCATTCGTCAACGAGGCCAAGCGCCAGGTCTTCGGCCCCGTCGGCATCGACCAACTTGCTGGCCCGTCTGAGATATTTGTTGTCGCTGACAGCACAGGCGACGCTGAAATGATCGCGACCGATCTCCTCGCCCAAGCCGAGCACGACGTGCGCACCCGTGTGGGCCTCATCACCACCGACCGCAATCTTGCCGAAGCGACGCTGCGGGAAGTGGAAGCCCAGTTGCAGACCCTCTCCACCGCCAACACGGCGCGGGAAGCCTGGATCAACTATGGTGAAATCACCGTCTGCGACAGCGAAGAGGCCATGATCGCCTATTCCGATCTGATCGCGGCCGAACACCTCCAGGTCCATACAGTTGACAGCAAAGGTTTCGCCCAAAAGCTCAGCAATTACGGTTCCCTGTTCATCGGCGGACTCGCCAGCGTTGTTTACTCCGACAAATGCTCGGGCACCAACCACACCCTGCCCACCATGGGCGCGGGCGCCTATACGGGCGGCCTTTGGGTCGGCGCCTATGTCAAGATAGCCACCCACCAATGGCTTGACGAACGCGGCGTCGCCCAGGTCGCCCCGCCCGCTGCCCGTCAATCCGCCAGCGAAGGCCTCGAAGGCCACCGCCGCGCCGCCCAATTGCGGCTCGACCGGATGCAGAACAAGGCAAGTGCTTAGTCTTCAAAGGCGGTTCGTCGCCTACAATGTCATCCCGGCGCTGGCCGGGATCCATCCCGAGATCATGCCACAGCCGCAAGGTGGTCGGTCAAAACACCCGCACTCGCCTGAACACCTCAGGGTGGATCCCGGCCTACGCCGGGATGACGTCCCGTGTCTGGCAAGTCATGCAATCAGCTGATCTTGTCCGCCTCAGCCCAGGCGGCCTTTAGCTTCTCCACCGAGAAGCCGGGCGCCCGTGCCGCCGTCAGGATCGGCACTTCCTTGCGCATCACCACATCAATGGCCCAGGCCATGCGCTCGATATGCTCTGCCGGAATCACCACCGCGCCATGCCGGTCTGCATGGATCAGATCGTCGGGCCGCACTGCCATGCCAAAGACAGTAACGGGACAATCAAGCTCGGTCACATGCACAAAGGCATGGCTCGGCCCCACGGCGCCGGCAATCACCTGATAGCCCTCATCGAGCATGCCAAGGTCGCGCAACACGCCATTGGTGACCGTGCCGGCGATGCCCAAGCCCTTGTGTTGCGCCACCTGCATTTCGCCCCAGAAACCGCCAATCACATGGGGGTAATCGGTGTCCTCGATTACTACCACATTAGGGCCATCGCCGCTGGCGACATATTCGTAATATTCCATTCGCAGCGCCCGCACTTCGGCCGCCGGCTTCTGCGCCGGGAACGATGCCCGGATCTTTGCGGTTCGGGCAAAGCCCACCACCGGCGGAAGATGAGGATCGGCACACACCACCGGCGTCTTGGTGAACCCCTCGGCCGTCCGCCCGCCCATCACATGCTCCAAGGCATTGCAAACAGTTGGGGTATCCGCCTTGCGCAGTGCGGCAAGGATTTCGGGCGATAGTGTTGGCATGTTCATGTCTCCTCAGGCAGCCTTGGCCCGACTGCTCGCTATGTCTGCGCCTTCGCTCAGCGCCTTGAGCTTGGCCCAGACAATCTCGCTATCCACGGCGCCAAATCCGGCAAAGGTCGAGAACCCGCAATCGGTCCCCGCAATCACGCGCTCGGCGCCAACAATGTCGATGTAGTTCTGCAGCCGCTGCGCGATCAGCTCGGGATGCTCGACGAAGTTCGACGTCGAGTCGATCACCCCGGGGATCAGCACATAGTCATCGGACAGAGCGGCAGTCTTCCAGTCCACCCATTCATGCGCATGGCGCGGATTGGCGCCCTCGAACAGCAGCGCGCGCGGCTTGGCCTTCAGCAGACCCGGCAGGATTTTCTTGAGCGCGATATCGCAGATGTGGGGCCCTTCGTAGTTGCCCCAGCAAACATGCATGCGCACCTTGTGCCCATCGATATTGCGCAGGGCATGGTTCATCACCTCGATATGCCGGCCAGCTGCCCGCACGAAGCCGTCATCATCGAGCTCCTTGTACATCATGTGCCGGCCAAGCCCCAGATCGGGCGCATCAAGCTGCAGGATGAAGCCCGCTTGCACGATCCCCTCATATTCGACCCGCATGCCTTCGGCTACGGCCTCGAGGTATTCGTCCTGCGTCTGGTAGAACTCGTTGGGCTGGAACAGTGCGATCACGCCCGGGGTCGCTGAGTTCATGAACCCTTTTGCGTAGCCGTGCTGAGTCAGCGCTGCCTGAAAATTCTCGACGTCTTCCCGCAACGGCTCCAGGCTCTTGACCGTGATCTCGGCGACGCATTTGGGGCGCCGATAGGTTGGCGTTCCACCCGTGCTGGCCTGTCGCGCGAGAAAGCTCGGGAACATCTCAAGGTCCGCCGGGGGTCGGCGCGATGAATCGCCATCGAACCCGGTCAGCCGATCCTTGATATAGGTGGCGTAGGAAATCTTGCTTATCTCGCCGTCAGACGGCAGATCGATCCCCGCCGCCTTCTGCTTGGCCACGATTTCGTCCACCGCCCGGGCAATGATGCTGTTGAAGCCGGCTTCCTCGATCGGGACGCCGGCCTCCTTGGCGAACACAAGATCGGTCACCTGCTTGGAGCGGGGCAAGGAGCCGACATGGGTGGTGAGGATCTTGTGTGCCATCGGGTTTACTCCGCTGCCTGGGCGGTGGCGAACTGCGGTGCAGCCGGAGCCGCGGCGCCACGGATAACAAACGCGATCGCGTCAGCTGAGGCCGGGTTGCGGAAACCATGCACCATCCCGACGGGGATGGTCAGCGTGTCGCCTGCGCCCAGGATCAACTTGCCATCAGCCCAGTTCACCTCGAGCGTCCCGGACTGCACGAAGATCACTTCGCCTTCTGAGCGGCTGTGCTGGGGAATCGTCGCGCCGGTTTCGAGCTTGAGGCGACGCAGGGCAAAGCCATGCTGCCAATGCCCGACGATGGGACCAGCTTTGAAGCCGTCGCCGGCATCCACATCGCCGATCAATGCGGCTTCCTCGACGCCCTCACCCGCGAGCGGCGAGTTGGGGTTCCCCGCCATCTTGCCATGCGGCATGTAGTATTTGCTGAGCTCTTCCATCGGTGGCGTTGCCAGTTCTCCGAGCTTTTCCGCGGTGGGGGGCTGCTCCAGTTCGGCGCCTTCCGGCACCTTCTCGCCCAGCGTCGTATCAATCAGCTTGCCACCCTTGAGCAGCTTCAGCCCGAAATCCTCGGCCATCTTGAACACCGATGGTGCCCAGACCACCTTGCCCGGATCGTCATGACCCAGCACCACGGCGAGGAAGCCAGTGCCCTCGTCGCGCTTCTCAAAGCCGCGGAACATATGTGTGGGAACCGTTGCCACATCACCGGGCTCGACGTCGAGATAGCCCTCGTCCTTGTTGGCGCCGAACACGAACCGCCACTTGCCGGTGTGAACGAGGAAGGTTTCCGCCGTCAGGTGCGAGTGCTGGGAATTCACGCAGCCAAAGGGCTGGCGCGCCGCGCCGAAGTTGAAGCCGTGCGCTTCGGGGATATGCACCACCTGCGCCGGGTTCTCACTGACCCCAGGTCCGATGATAGTGAAGTTCTCCTTCCGGTCCGAGCCGGGCGTACGCGCGTCGATAAAGGCGTTGCGCAAGCCCTTGAGGTCCGCATAGCGCACCAGCCGCTTCTCCATCTGGTCTTGGGTCAATGTGGTCACGACAATATCCTTTCACTCGCAAAGGGAATAAGCGGTATAACTTGCATTCGTATGCAACAGAATTCTGGCGGTGGTGAGATGATCGGCAAATCATCATTAGGCTCCGCGTGGCCGGTAGAGTTGACGCCCATCGATCTCGACCAGGCCGCTCGGCGGCAGCCGCGCCGAGCCACGCACCACCAAATCCCCCGTCAGCACCCGGTGCTCCGGCTCGATCTCGCCACTGGCAATCTGATCCATCAGGATATCGACTGTCGATTCCACCATGCGCTTGAGCGGCTGGCTCATCGACGTGATGCTATAGGACGGCCAGCGCGCAGGGCCCACATCGTCATAGCCAATGATCGAAAGATCATCGGGAATGGACAGGCCGAACTCGTGGCGCGCCACGTCCATCACCGCCACGGCCATATGGTCATTGGCCACAAACAGCGCTTCAGGCCGGTCCGGGCGCCCCAGCATCGCCCGTGCGGCCTGTTGAGCATCGGACTGCGAGTAATTGCCCGGTTCCACAATGATATTGGTAAACCCATGGGCCGCCAGGCCTTCAGTAAAGCCCTGCTGCCTGTCCCGATTGGTGGATGAGAATTCTAGCCCGGCAATATAGCCAAAGCTCTTGTGCCCGCCAGCCACCAGGAACTCCGCTATCCGCCGCCCACCCTCGCGATTGCGCGTCGTGACGCTCGATACCGCATCGCGCTCGGTCGTCCGGTTGAACAGCACCACGGGAATCCCCGCCGTTGCACATTCCTCCGATAGTTCGGACGACAGCGACGTCGAAGCCAGGATGATCCCGTCCACTCGATATTGCATCAATTGGTCAAACACCGGATCGCTGTGCCGATCCACAAACCCGGTAAACAGCAGCAGATGGTAGTTCTCGGACGCGAGCGCCCGGCCCAGCTCCTCCAGCACTTCGGGGTAGAAGAGGTTCTCCAGATACGCCATCACGACCGCGATAATGCGCGACCGATTGGTGATCAGCGAGCGTGCAATGGCATTGGGCCGATAGCCCAGTTCCTTGGCGGCCGCGAGGACCTTCTGCCGCGTCTTGGGCGAGATCGATGCGCCCGGCGTAAAGGTGCGCGACACAGCCGACTGCGAGACACCCGCATGTTCGGCGACCTGGGACGACGTGACGCCAGGTTTTTTTACTCCGCTGTCCATCCGCCATCCACCAAAAGAGAGGCGCCCGTCACCAGCGCTGCAGCGTCGGACGCGAGGAACACGATGGGTCCCATGATGTCCTCGATCCGTCCTAGCCGCCCCAGCTTGATCTTGCCCAGGACCCACTCACGAAATTCGGGATCGCTCAGATTCTTGGCCGTCAGTTCCGTTTCGATGAAGGTCGGGCACACGGTATTGACGCGAATACCCTGCGCCCCGAGTTCGATCGCCATGGCCTTGGACAGTCCTTCCACCGCCCATTTGCTGGCCGCATACACAGCCCGGCTAGGCCCACCCACATGCCCCATCTGAGATGACACATGGATGATCGAACCCGGCAGGCCCGCCGCCACCAGCTTTCCCACCACTGCCTGCGACACAAACAAGGTCGCCGTGACATTGAGATCCATCACCGCCTGGTAATTCGCCGGGGTGATACCGGCAAAAGCCGAATGCCGCGCCGTCCCGGCCGAGTTCACCAGCACCTGAAACGGCTCCACGTCCGCGATAAACGCCGCTACAGTTGCGCTGTCGGTAATGTCGAGCGCCACGCCTTCGGCAGCCAAATCCGCCTCGGCCATCTCATTGACCACGCGCTCGATATCCACAGATGTCCGTGCCGCGATCGTCACCTCTGCACCCGCCTCCGCCAGCGCCACCGCTGCACCCAGCCCAATGCCGCGCGTGCCTCCGGTGACGAGGGCCCGCTTGCCATCCAAGCGAAAGCTGGGTGTGCGCGGTAAGGCCATGTTACTCAGCAGCCTCCGTCCGTGGAGAAGCACCCGTGCCATAGGGAATGTTGCGCCCGCCAAAGCGGCGCACGCGGACATTGGCCTGCTCGGCATGGCCGACAAAGCCTTCGAGCATGCTCAATCGCGAGCCATATTCGCCGATCATGGCCGAAGCCGCGTCAGTCGTGACCGTCTGCCACGTACAGGTTTTCATGAATTTCCCCACCCACAGGCCACCGGTATAGCGCGCCGCCTTCATCGTGGGGAGGGTGTGATTGGTACCAATCACCTTGTCGCCATAAGCCACATTGGTGCGCGGCCCGAGGAACAAGGCGCCGTAGTTCTTGAGGTTGTCCCGGAACCACATGTCCCGATCCGTCATCACCTGCACATGTTCGGACGCGATCCGATCGGCCTCTTGGAGCATCTCATCATAGCTTTCGCAAACAATCACTTCGCCATAGTCAGCCCAGGATTTGCTGGCGATCTCGCCTGTCGGCAGAATGGCCAACAGCCGCTCGATCTCGCTCATCGTTTCGCGCGCCAGCTTTTCCGAATTGGTCAAGAGGATCGCCGGGGTCGTTGGCCCATGCTCCGCCTGTCCCAGCAAATCGGTGGCACACATTTCGCCATCCACCGTCTCGTCGGCAATCACCAGCGTTTCGGTCGGCCCGGCAAACAGATCAATGCCGACACGCCCGAACAATCGCCGCTTGGCCTCGGCCACAAAGGCATTGCCTGGCCCCACCAGCATATCCACCGGCTTGATGGTCTCGGTGCCGATCGCCATCGCGCCAATCGCCTGGATGCCGCCCAGCACATAGATCTCGTCTGCGCCTGCCATGGCCTGCGCCGCAACAACGGCAGAGGCTGGCTTGCCGTGAAATGGCGGTGCGCAGGTTATCACCCGCTCACAACCCGCGACTTTCGCCGTGATCACCGACATATGCGCCGATGCCAGTAGCGGATACTTACCGCCTGGCACATAGCAGCCGACAGCATTGATCGGCACGTTTTTGTGCCCCAGCGTAACGCCGGGCAGGGTCTCGATCTCGAGATCGGTCATCGTTGCCCGCTGCGCCTTGGCAAAGTTGCGCACCTGAGTCTGGGCAAATTCGATGTCGCTGAGATCCTGGTCGGTCAACTCGGCCATACAGCTATCGATCTCGCCCTGGGTGAGCCGAAAATCGGTGCGGTCCCATTTATCGAACCGGATCGACAGCTCGCGCACGGCCTCGTCCCCGCGCTGGTCGATATCGGCGAGGATCGTCTCGACCGTGTCGCGCACCTGCCGATCGGCCTTTGCCCGTTCCTCCACATCCTTGCCGCGCTTGAGCCAAATGGCCATGGGCCGCTCCTTCTTTTATGCCGCTAAACTTGTCTGAAAACCGCCGGTGGTCGCTGCGCGCTATGGTCGGTCGCCCGCTCGAACGCGTCCCCGATCTGCACGATCCGTGCCTCGTCCCCGTGCCGCCCGATAATCTGCATGCCCATCGGCAATCCCTGGTGAAAACCCACCGGCATCGCCAGTACCGGGTGCCCGCTCACGTTGAAGCCAATGGTCCGCATCGGCGTCCAAACGGCTTCTTTCTCGAATGGCGCCGCCAGCAGCGCCGTCGTCAACGTGCCGACGGTCACGATGGCATCGTGCTCGCGCAAAACTGCGTCAACTCTCCGGCGAAACTGGAGGCCGGCCTGTCGCGCCGCCGCCACTTCGCTGTCGCTGACGGCAACTCCGGTCGCAAGGCTCACGAAAGCCCGGCGACCATAATCTTCAGGATGGTCGCGCAGCTCCGCCGCATGGAAATCAAAGCTTTCCTTATGGAGGATCGCCGCTGCCGCCGCTTCGATGGCATGATAGTCCGGCAGTTCGACTTCGGTGATCACTGCGCCCAATTGGGACAGCGTCGACATCGCCCCATCCATTGCTTCAAGTACTGCCGGCATGGTCTGTGGGTCGTTGGCAAACCAATCCCGGGCATACCCGATCCGCAACTCCGCAATTGGCTGGCCCAGCAGCCGCGCCGCCGATTGCTCCGCTGCGGTGCTGGCGATCACATCCAGCGTCACCGCCGCTTCGGCTACGGTGGCGCTGATCGGCCCCACATGGTCCATGCTGGGCGACATGCCGAGGACGCCATCCTTGGGCACCAACCCGAACGTCGGCTTCAAGCCCACCGCACCGCAATAAAATGCCGGCCCCCGCACCGAACCGCCCGTATCGCTGCCGATGCTCGTCCGCACCAACCCGCCGGCCACGGCAACGGCACTGCCCGATGACGATCCGCCGGTAATATGCTCGAGGCTCCACGGGTTACGAGCAGGGGGAAACAAGCCCCGGCCATCGGGCCCCACCGTGCCCCATTCGTAGGTCGCAACCTTGCCGACCAACACCGCGCCAGCTTCCACCAGCCGCCGCACCACCAGCGCATCGGCTTTGGCAAGCGCGTCGCGACGGCCCGGCGCATTGGCTGTCGTCGGCACGTCGACCATGTCGATCATGTCCTTGAGCGCCACCGGAATGCCATGCAGCGGCCCACGATCGATCCCTGCCGCCAAATCCGCATCCGCCTGCGCCGCTTCCCGCAACGCCCGCTCCGCCGTGACGTGGTAGAACGCCCGATAAGCGCCGTCCCGCTCCCCGATCCGATCCAGGCAAGCTTGGGTCAGCACCACCGCGGTCAGCCGTCCATCGCGTAACATCGCGCCCTGTTCGAACAGGCTCAGATCCAGCGCACTCACGCCGGCCATGTCCATTGGCATCGCGGACGGCAGCTTGGCAATGCCTTCGCTCATCCATTGCGCTAGCTGCCGAACGCTTTCCGTCTCGCTTGGCGTCAGGACAATGCCATGCTCGGCAAGACACGCCTCAAGCGCCGCCTGCTCGGCCACCGGTTCGTCACCGCTCAAGCGCTGTTCCACCGCCATGGGTCAGATCCGCTGTCCGCTGGCGCTGTCGAACAGATGGCAAGCCTGCGGCGCAATATTGATCCGCACCACATCGCCGATCTCGGCGCGATAATCCTTGCTGGTCTTGATCGACACCAGTTCGCCTCCGACCCGCACCGAAATCATCGTGGCTTCACCCAGCAGTTCCACCGAATAGATCGGCGCCTCAATGTGACCCGCTTCTCCGGCAAGCACCGCATCCTCCGCCCGGAAGCCCAGCGTAACGGCGCCCTTGACCGCAGTCGACAAGCCCTCAACGCGGATATGCCGGCTCTGGAATACCCCATCGGCAATGTCACCCGGCACCAGATTCATCGCCGGCGAGCCGATAAAGCTTGCGACAAAGGTATTGGCCGGCCGGTCATAAATTTCCATCGGCGTGCCGACCTGCTGCACCAGCCCCTTGCGCATCACCAGCACGCGATCAGCAAGGGTCATGGCCTCTATCTGGTCGTGCGTTACATAGATCGTGGTGCGCTTGAGCGTATGGTGCAAATTCTTGATCTGCGCCCGCGTCGACACGCGCAGCTTGGCATCGAGGTTGCTCAGCGGTTCGTCCATCAAGAAGGCATTGGGTTCGCGCACGATGGCGCGCGCCAACGCCACGCGTTGCCGCTGCCCACCGGACAGGGCCGCCGGCCGCCGCTGCAGGAAGTCGTCGAGCTCCACCATCTTCGATGCCGCCATCACCCGTTCATGGTGCTGCTCCTGGGGCACCTTCCGAACCTTGAGCGGGAAGCGGATGTTCTCGTAGACCGTCATGTTAGGATAGAGCCCATAGCTCTGGAACACCATGGAGATGTCCCGGTCCTTGGGCTCGAGCTTGTTGACCAGACGGTCCCCGATCCAGATTTCGCCTTCGGTGATCTCTTCAAGCCCTGCGATCATCCGCATGGTCGTGGTCTTGCCGCACCCCGATGGACCCAGCAGCACCAGGAACTCCTGGTCGGCGATATCGAGATTGAAATTGTCGACCCCGACGAAATTGTTCCAGCGCTTGGAAACGTTCTTGAGACGAATCTGGGCCATGAGGTCAGCCTTTCACTGCGCCGGCGGTCAACCCGCTGACGATCTGGCGTTGGAAAAAGAGCACGAGAATGAACAAGGGCACCGTTGCCGATACCACCGCCGCCACCGCAAACATCACGTCGCCGACGGTGTAGATCGAGCCCAGGAAGCTCGAAATCTTGGGCACCATGGTCTGGTTGTTGGCGCTGAGCAGCATCGAGGTCACGGCGAAGTCGTTATAGGCGAGGAGAAACGAGAACAGCCCCGTGGTCACTACGCCCGGCCACATCACGGGGATGATCACCATGCGAAACGCCTGGAACCGCGTGCAGCCATCCACCATGGCGCTTTCGTCGAGGTCCTTGGGGATGGAGAGGAAAAACGAATGGAGCATCCAGAGGGTGAAGGGCTGGTTGATCGCGACGAGGACAATGATCGACGTCGGCAGCACGCCCCAGATATTGAGCTGGAAGAACGGCAGCAGATACCCTGAAACCAGCGTGATGTGCGGCATGGCGCGGAACACCAGCGCCGCGATCAGGATCCAGAATGCATAGCGCTGCCCCGACCGGGCCAGGGCATAGCCACCGAGCGTGCCCAGCGTCAGCGAGATCACCGTCACGAACAAAGTCACGACAGCCGTGTTCCCAACGGCGCGCCAGAACTCCCGCGTCACCCAGGCGCCGTAATAGCCGGCACCAGTAAAGGGCGCACCCGTCTGCGCCGTGGTGTTCGGCCCGAAGATGGCGTTCCACCAGCTTTCACGCGAGAAGAAGTCCACCTCGACCTTGAACGACCCCCACACCGTCCAGAAAAACGGGAAGGCGGCAAGGATCACCCAGACGACAATGAACCCATAGATGATGATGTTGAGGCCAATCGGGCGCTTCTGGACGACGGCGTCGGACATGGTCACACCACCTTGTGGTTGAATTCGCGCCAGGTGCGGATCAGCACCGGCATCAAGAGGACGATCACCCCGGCAATTGTCAGCACCGAGGTGGCACCAGCCGAGCCGAACTGCTGCGCATCGCCGCTGAGATCATTGAAGATCAGCCAACTCAACGAGGTGGCATTGGCTTCTGCCGAAAAGCCGACGATCGGCTCGAACACCCGGAAATTGTCCATCAGTTGCACCAGCGCGACAAAGGTCGCGAGCGGCGCCAGATGGGGAATGATGATGTAGCGGATGCGCTCCCAGCGCGAGGCACCGTCAATCATCGCCGATTCCAGGGTATCGCCGGGCACGGTCTGCAGTCCGGCGTAAAATACCACGAACGAGAACGGCGCATTGGTCCACACGCCATAAAACAGCAAGGACAGCCAGGTCAGCACCGGCGAGGCACGCAAGGATAGCGTCGGATCGTTGAACAGATCCTGCAGCGTTGCACCCAGGACCCCGCGCGGACTCAGCATCCAGTAAAGTATCAGCGAGCCGATCAGCGGGGTGATGATCATCGGCAGCAGCGAGAAAAAGATCACCGGACCCTTGGTCACCTTGGGCAAGGCATTGACCGCCAGCGCGATTGCAAAGCCCAGCGCCATGGCCAGCGGCGTCACGATGAAGCAGAACGCCAGGGTAAAGGCGAGAGCCTTGTAGAACGGCAGATTGTAGATGCGGGTCAGGGCATCGCCGATCCCGTTATTGTCCGACAGGATCGTGCCGATTTCCGCGACCGCCAGATGCGCGCGGTTAAAATAGGTGCCGATGCCATTGAACCGCCCCAGCGGCTGCTCGGCCTGCAATTGGGCCGTCGCGGCATTGTCGACGCGCACTTCCTTGGTGCAGCCGCCAAACGGCTGGCAGTTCTCGACCTCGACGATCACCCGCTCATGGGCGACGTAAAACGATTGCACCACCACCGACACGATCGGCAGCGCGATGAACAGCACCATCGCGATCAGCGAGGGCAGGATAAAGGCAAAGAATGTCTTGTGCGGCATCGCAGCCCCATTCGCCGGTGCAGGTTTGCAGTCAATTTCTCGGTCGGCACCTCCTTCTTGAGGAGGAGGAGCCTCTCAGTCGACACCTCCCCCTATCAGGGGGAGGATCAAGGTGGGGGTAGCTTGGCTACGATATCGTGGCTCTTGAACCCCCACCTAACCCCTCATGAAGGGGGAGGGCGTCTTGGTCTTTGTTCCTAGAGGTAACCGGCTTCCTTGGCTGCCGCATCATAGGCCGCCTTGACGTCAGCCAGTGCCTGCGTCGCATCTTCCGTGCCGGCGATGAATTCGGCCAGCTCGGTCGAAAGTGCCGTATGCAGCAGGCCCATATAGGGCTGCATCGGATAGGCACGGGCGCCGCCGTTGGCATTGGCGATCACGCCGACAGCCGCAGGGCCGGGGGTGTAGCCTTCCACCAGCCACGTCGCCACGTCGCTGTTGGCCGCGACCATTTCAGGATTGATGGCATGTACCATGGCGGCAAAAGAAGCTTCGGCGTCGGCATCCGGAATGTTCTTGGCAATGGAGAAGCCATCCCACCACAACGCGGCAGCCGGAATGGTGCCTCCGCCGATCGTCGGTGCGGCGGCCAATACGGTGTTTTGGACCACGCCTTCGGCTGCACCTTCATCGTCAAGGATTGCGCCGCCGATCGAGCCCCACTCGTTCATGATCGCGACCTTGCCGGCTTCGTATTCCTTCTGGATCTCCGAAGCGTCGAAGGTCAGGTAGTTCGGATCCATGAACTTAGTCATGGCGCTCATCACTTCCAGCACCTTCGCGCCGTTCTCGTTGTCGATAGCAAGCTCGGCCGAACCGGGCGCAAAGAACTCGGCGCCGGTACCCAGGTAATGGTTCACGAATTCAGCAGCCAGGTCCCAACCCGGCTTCACGCTGGCAGCCAGCGGATATTCCATCAGGCCCGCTTCCTTGATCTTGGCAGCAGCGGCTAGCACGTCGTCATAGGATTTCGGCTCGGCAATACCGGCCTGCTCCAGGATATCTTTGCGATAAAATAGATTTTGCCCATTGCCCATGAAGGCGATGGCCATCACCTTGCCGTCGATCTTGATCAACTGGTTCGGCATCAAATCCTGGCCGTACTTGGTTACTAGATCATCGAGCGGGCGGATCAAATCGTCGTTCAGCAGCGGCACGATGGAATTGTTGGCCACCACGGCGACAGTGTATTCGGCCGGGTTGATGGTCAGCGCCGGCACCTGCAGGTTCTTGTGCTCGGCCGTCGGATTGGATGTCACCGTCACGCCGTCGTCGGCACATTCCTCGGCCGTCTTGTTGACCAGCCGCAGCGCGTCGAAATCATTGCTCAGTATTCGGACGTTTCCACTGGCGATGCCGCAATCGGCATAGGCAACCCCACCTGCCAGGCACAAAGCGCTTATTGATATGGCTAGCTTAGAAATAAACTTCATTGCGTTTTCCTCACCCTCTGCACGAACTGTGCCGCCTTGCGCTGCGCATGTTGCGAGTGGACGGTGCTCGACCAAATAAAGCGCCCCCGCTTCACAGTTCCCATTTTGCATTCGTATGCAATCGCAGCTAAACACACTCACCTGCGTTCTGCAACACCTCCGAATGTTGCACTGAGTGGGAGTAACCCCCAAGCTGCCACAGGCCTGTAAGCAGGGTTGCATACCAAAAGCACGGCATGGCCAATCGCCTGCAGTGGACCAGTCCCTGCAATTATGCGAGGCCGGTATGGAGCATTATCTGCTTCCAAATGGGCATTCCATCATAAAGCCTGTACTCACAACGTAGGCCCCAGGTATGAACTCTATGATGTAGCTAGGGAAATCCGAGAATTTTTCGTCGAAGCCTTGCATCTGTTTGTCCATTCATTGAAGCTTATCTACAGTCCGCCGGTCTCAGACAATGCTCATACTTTTGCCCGCATGAGCATACCGAAAAGGTCCCTCGGTTCGTCCGGGTCGGCAAGCAAGTCCAGCTTTTCATAAAAGCCGGTCCGCTCGAGCTGATCACGGACGTAGCGAAGCGCGGAGAAATCCTCGATGGCAAAGCCGACAGAGTCGAACAAGGTGATCTGGCTGGCATTCGCGCGTCCAGCTGCCTGCCCCAAGATGACTTCCCACAATTCGACCACAGGATAAACAGAGTCCAACTGCTGGATCTCACCCTCGACGCGTGACTGAGGAGCGTATTCAACGAAGATATCGGAGCGTAGCAAGATATCCCGGTGAAGCTCAGTCTTACCAGGGCAATCCCCGCCAACGGCGTTGATGTGAATGCCGACCCCAACCATGTTGTCCGTCAGGATGGTCGCACAACGTTTGTCCGCAGTAACCGTCGTTATGATGTGAGCGCCCGCGACCGCTTCTTGCGCCGAGCCGCAGATGGCGATGTCGAAACCAAGCCCCGCTAAATTGTTCATGCACTTCTGCGATGCGGCGCGATCGATGTCATAGAGCCGCAGCTTGGACACCCCAATAAGCGCCTTGAAGGCAAGCGCCTGGAACTCTGCTTGTGCTCCATTCCCGATGATCGCCATGCAGTCGCTGCCTGCCGCAGCCAGGTACTTTGCCGCCATTGCCGATGTCGCCGCCGTCCTCAAAGCGGTTAGCATGGTCATCTCCGAGAGCAGCATAGGATATCCACTACCAACATCGGCAAGCACGCCGAAGGCGGTCACCGTTTGCCGGCCGTCTCGCGTGTTCTTTGGATGACCATTGACGTATTTGAAACCGTATAGCTGCCCATCACTGGTCGGCATCAATTCGATGACGCCATCGCTGCTGTGGGAGGCCACTCGAGGGGTCTTGTCAAAGAGCGCCCAGCGGCGAAAGTCCTCTTCGATATAGAACGCTAGCTCAACTAGAAAGCGTTCTACACCCACACCAAGGACCAGTTTCATCATATGGTCGACGCTTACAAAAGGCACGACATTCAGATTTGCTGGCAATCAGACCCCGCCCGAGATTAGTTTTGCGAACAGAAAATAGCCGAGGCACTGATCACGGCTCTGGTCCAATATGCATAGCCAGTACAATGCCTGACCCTGCAACGAGCATGTCCAAATCGCCTCAAAGCATTTTGCATACGTAGTACATTTTCAGCTATTAGCAGACTCCCATACTCAATCGGGGACAAGTGGCAGAGCGAAGATGCTAAAGTGGAACATTCCCTAGGCAAAGGAGCCAGAATGGCAGTGACATCGAGCATTTCGGCAGCGATGGACCCAATCGATCAGCAGCTACTAAGTTTTCTCCGCCATGATGCCAGACGTAGTATTTCCGACATTGCAGTCTCGCTTGGCATTTCCCGAGGTACGGTGAGATCCCGGATCGAGCGTCTCGAGCGCTCCGGTGTTATTATCGGCTATGCCGCTGTCGTAAATTCGGAGGGGGCCCAAAAAAACGTCAGAGGTATCATGATGATCGACATCGAGGGACAAGCTGCAGAACGAGTCACCCGCACACTCCGCGGCTTTGCGGAGGTACTGGCCATCCACTCAACCAATGGTCGCTGGGACCTCGTGGTCGAGCTAGCAACTGACACGCTCGGCGATTTCGATGCAGTTCTCGGTCGCATACGGCAAATCCCTGGTATTGCTGGAAGCGAAACAAGCCTGCTTCTCGCCACCTCACGCAACATCAAGACAAGGTGAGCGAGAGTGACCGCGCCTTGGACTGTAGCGACCGCGCGCCTGCCGCCGCATACCTCCGAATTGCGGCATTGTAGAAGTTAACTTCATGCCGGCTTTCCAACGAAGACTTGTCAGGACCACTTTTATGAATATGAGCTATGAAAACCTAAAACATCCTATTTTGAAATCTTGGTAGTAAACAACTGCAGCCCTCTCGTGGCCAGTTCAATTGCAGCCAATTATCCAACTGCCGGACAGGATGGCGAAAAGGCCACGTCCACGACTGCGGAATTTTATTCCACTTGAATGATTGTTACTGCAAGGCCGCGATATTCAGAAGACTTGCGAACTGCAATGTTTAGATGCATGAGCTACTTAATCGAAGCGGCCTGGGTAAACGGACCCCTTAAACGTACTGTCGCCAGTTATGTTGTTCAACGAACCCAAGCACCTCACGTATTTTCCGGTTCGAGATCGGCGCTTCGTACCCTTCGATTGAGCCTGTGATCGGGGTCGCTGGCGCCCACTGCGCCAAGAACTCCGCTGTAGCAGTGTTTGCCGTGATTTCGTCGTTGACCGCATTGAACACCTGATAGCCTAGGCCTTCCTTGGCGATGCATAAATCGACAATCTGCCCGAGGTCCCGCGCATCGATGTAGCTCCAGGCGTTGCGCTTGCGCGAAGCCGGGTCTGCCAGGAACTTGGGAAACATGGTGTATTCATGCGGCTCGATGACGTTGCCGATGCGCAGAGCGTAGATGTCGATGCCGCTGCGCATGGCAAAGGCGCGGGCAGTCTTTTCATTGACTACCTTGGACAGCCCATAGCTATCCATTGGATCGCTGTCATAGTCCTCTGTCAGAGGAAAGGCATGGTAGTCCTTGTCCCCCTCGGCAAAGCACACGCCATAGGTGGTTTCGCTCGACGCGATAATGATCTTCTTAATGCCCAGCTTTACTGCAGCTTCAATGACGTTATAGGTCGACACCACATTGGCCGTGAACGTGGTGTTGTCGGGCCGGAGCAGCACGCGTGGAACTGCCGCGAAGTGGACAATAGCGTCCACCGGCGCCGGCCCTGTGCCCGAGGCGTATTCCTCCAAACCAAAGTGCATGGACAGCGCATTGAACGTTTGACCGCTATCGGTCAAATCGGTGACGAGCGTGTTCACCCCTTCAATAGGAAGCGGCACAAGGTCAAGATTGAGCACCTGGTGGCCCTTGCCGAGCAAATAGGGCACGACATGTCGTCCGGCTTTGCCGCTGCCGCCGGTAAAAACAATGCGCTTGCTCATCATATGCTCTCCAAAGAATTGAAACTGTCGCGCCACGCAAGGCCCTCTAACGTGTCGCCCTGGGGCCGGTATTCGAGTCCGACGAAACCATTGTAGCCAAGCCTATCGAGGTGCCGCAGAATATGAAAATCATCCAGCTCGCCGCTGCCCGGCTCATGCCGGTGCGGCACTGCAGCGATTTGGATATGGCCGATGATCGGCAGCAGTTCGGCGAGGCTGGTCAGCACATCGCCATGCAGGATTTGTCGGTGATAGATGTCGTATTGCAGCTTGCAATTGGGTTGACCCAGGTTGCGGAGCAAATCGGCCGTCCATGCAAAATCGTCTAGAAAATAGCCTGGCATGTCACGCCCATTGATGGGCTCGATGACGATGTCGATGCCTAGAGGCGTAGCGGCTGCACAGGCAATCTTAATGCTCTGGCGATAAGCCGCGACCGCATCCGCGTTGTCCCGCCTTTCATGTCCACTCATCAGGTGCAGGCGCGCTGGCTGTAGCACTTTGGCGTAGTCCATCGCACGCTGGACCGATTGGCTAAATTCGGCGTGCCGGCCCGGAACTGCCGCCATGCCTCGCTCGCCTGCGTTCCAGTCACCCGGAGGCAGGTTGAACAGGGCAAGGCTCAAGCCAGAGCGCTCTAGCCGCTGCGCGATCTCATCGGGCGGATGGTCATACGGAAAGAGGAACTCGACAGCCGTAAAGCCAGCATCGGCGGCAGCGGCGAAACGGTCTAGAAACGGATGTTCATTGAACATCATGGTGAGGTTGGCAGCCAACTTGACCATGCTCAGCTGTCCTTGCGCGCGGGCAGTTCGATCCCGGTTATCTCAGCGATGAGGCGAGCGGGAGAGGCATCGTCGTCCCGGCCCATTCCAGCAGCTGCGGTCATCAGAAACAATTGCAGAGCCGAGGTGGCGATGGGCAGGGGGAAGGTCTCCGCCCGGCCGATGTCGCTGACGATTCCAAGATCCTTGGTGAAGATGTTTACAGCGCTTTTCGGCGAATAGTTGCCATCCAGAATATGGGGCACGCGGTTCTCAAACATCCAGGAATTGCCGGCAGACGCGGTGATCACCTCGTAGACCTTGGCTATGTCTAGACCCAATTTGGCGGCAAATGTGATGGCCTCGCAGGCCGCCGCGATATGAACTCCGGCAAGCAACTGATTGACGATCTTGAACGACGCCCCGATGCCGGCTTCATCGCCCAATTCATAAACCTTGCCAGCCATAGCATCAAGCGCCGGGCGAGCGGCGATAAATGCCTCAGGCGTACCGGAGGCCATGAAGGTGAGTTCGCCTGTTCCAGCTCGTGCTGCGCCGCCGCTCATTGGAGCATCAAGGTAAAGCACATTACGTTGAGCACAACGGATCGCAAGTGCGCGGGCGGCGTCAGGGGCCATGGTGGCGCAAGAAATGATCACGCCGCCTGCCGGCATGATTGGCACGACGCCCCCTTCGCCGAACAGTACAGCTTCGGTCTGTGCGGCATTAACGACAACAACGACGACGATAGCCGCCGATGTGGCCGCTTCGGCAGGGGTGGTACTACCGATCCCACCTGCGTCCACAAGCGCCGCAATGGCGGTTTCAGATACGTCATAGCCACGGACCACATGACCGGCCTTCATCAGCGAACGGGCCATGCCCACACCCATCGATCCTAGCCCGATAACTGCGATTTGGAGCCCAGTGTCCGCTGCCATGTGCGTATTTCCGGTGAGTGCGCTGCTGAAGAGTGATTGCAGAATAGAGTGATAGCTTGCTATGTTAGCGCTGTCATTGATCTTGATCATGACGCGTTATGAGTTGGCAAGTCAATTGAGCCTGTGCAGCGAGGCGCCGTTTTCATGCGAAGCAAGCGACTAGCGGGGAGCCGGCCAGGGGTGACACTGACGGAGGTGGCGAGGCTCGCCGCTGTCAGTGAAATCACTGTCTCGCGCATCTTACGAAACACTGGGCCAATTGCCGAAGCGACACGCCAGCGTGTGCTGGTTGCGGTCCGCGAGAGTGGCTATGTGCCAAACCGGCTCGCTGGCGCACTGGCCTCTTCGGGCTCTAAGCTCATTGGTGTCATCGTACCATCGCTCACCAACATCGTTTTTCCCGAAGTGCTCGAAGGCATCAATTCGGCTTTGGCGGGAACAGGTTTCCAGGCTGTCATCGGGGTTAGCAATTACGATCTAGCTGCTGAGGAGGAACTGGTTACTTCGCTGTTGGCGTGGCGCCCGGAGGCCATGGTGATAGCGGGGTTGGACCATAGCAAGGCTGCATCGGCCATGCTGGTCAATAGTGGAGTGCGGGTCGCCGAACTCATGGACACCGACAACATACCAATCGATCTAGCAGTGGGCCATTCGCACCGGCGCGCCGGCTATGATACTGGCCGGTATTTGATCGAGAAAGGCTATCGCCGCTTTGGCTATGTGGGGCATGATTGGGTGGCCGATCGCCGCGCCAGGCTGCGCCATGATGGCCTAGTGGCCGCCTTGGCGGAAGCTGGACTGGCCTTGGTGGAAAGCAGCTTGCATGCTGGTCCCAGTTCCACGTTGGCCGGGCGCGAGACGCTTGCGCGCCTGCTGGGTAACGGCGCAGATTTGGATGTGGTCGTATTTTCCAATGACGACATGGCAGTGGGCGGGGTGTTTTACTGCCTGGGCGCTGGCATCAGGCCGAAAGACGATCTAGCATTGTTCGGTTTCAACGGACTGGACATTGGTCAGGCCTTGCCAACGCCGCTATCGACACTGCGCTCCAACCGTTTCCTGACCGGCCAAACGGCTATTGCAAAGCTTCTGTCGCAACGCGAGCGGCCCTCGGCAACTGAAGTCATCGACACCGGCTACCAGATCTTGCCCGGCGCAACGGCCTGACCAAGGAACGAGGAACATGCTGCTTGGCGCAATCGCAGACGACCTGACCGGCGCAACCGACCTCTCCTTGATGTTGGCTCGCAATGGAATGAGAACAGTACAGTATATTGGTGTGCCGCCGGCCGGTGCCGATTTCGGCGATGCCGAAGCGGTAGTAGTCGCCCTCAAGTCGCGCACGATCGCTGTCGCGCAAGCGGTGGACCTATCCCTTGGAGCAGCAAAAGCTTTGCTGCTGGCCGGCGCCGAACAATTGATCTTTAAGTACTGCTCGACCTTCGACTCGACCGATGAGGGCAATATCGGGCCGGTTGCCGAAGCGCTACTTGATCTATTAGGGGAACAGAACGCCGTGGCATGCCCTGCTTTTCCAGCGGCAGGCCGATCCATTTATCAGGGCCATCTGTTCGTCGGGCAGGCGCTTCTGTCGGACTCTCCGATGAAGGATCATCCCCTTACGCCCATGCGGGATGCCAATCTGGTGCGTGTCCTGCAAAAGCAAGCACGAGCGCCCGTGGGTTTGATACCGTTCAGCGTGGTGAGCCAGGGACCTCTAGCTGTTAGGGCTAATCTGCTGCAGGCCGCAGCAGCGGGATACCGCCTGATGATAGCCGATGCAGTCACTGATGATAATCTGAAGGTGCTGGGCACTGGCCTTGCCGATGCCAAGCTGATCACCGGCGGTTCGGGTATCGCCATGGGCCTGCCGGAAAACTTCCGGCGCAAAGGTCGCATCGGCACGACGATACTGCCCGATAGAATGGCGGCGCCTATTGGTCGATCTGTCATTTTGGCAGGGTCATGCTCGCAAGCAACGCTCGGACAGGTGGCGCACGCAATCACTATTGGCTTGCCAGCACTGCGTATTCTGCCGCTCGATGTTGCCAACGGTGCGCAGAGTGCACGCGGCTTGGCTGACTGGGTTCTCAATCAACATGCCGAACGTCCCGCACTGGTTTATTCAAGCGCGGCGCCTGCCGAGATCGCTGAGGTGCAGGGCCTGTTGGGCGTCAAAGAAGCCGGACATATCGTTGAGAGTCTGCTAGCCGAGGTCAGCGCCATCCTGCGCGATTCAGGGTTCACGCGTTTTCTAGTCGCCGGCGGCGAAACGTCCGGGGCAGTGGTCGCAGCACTCGGGGCACAGGCACTCCGCATCGGACCCGAGATCGCCCCCGGCGTTCCCTGGACTCGCAGCATCGGATCGCCCGATCTGGCACTAGTGCTAAAATCGGGCAATTTTGGTGCGGCGGATTTCTTCCTGACGGCATGGGACAAGCTCGATGACTGACTCCATCCGGCACGCGGAAACTGTAGCCCGAGACGAGATCACCAGAGTCGGCAAATCCTTGTTTGAGCGCGGTCTTACCTTTGGATCAACGGGTAATATCAGTGTTCGGCTGGAAAACGGGGGTTGGCTGATGACACCAACCAATGCCTCGCTGGGTGCGCTCGACCCCACTCGATTGTCACTGTTTGATGCCAATGGCCGTCATATCAATGGCGATGCGCCTACCAAGGAAGGCAGCCTGCACTTGGCGATGTATGGCCAACGGCAGGATGCCCGCGCGGTCGTCCATTTGCACTCCACCCACTCTGTGGCAGTGAGTCTGCTTGAGACACTCGACCCTCTCGATGTTCTACCTCCGCTCACCGCTTACTACGTCATGCGGGTCGGTCGATTGCCGTTGATCCCTTACCTGCCGCCCGGCGATGCCGAACTGGCGCGGGCAGTCGGTGCTCTTGCCGGCGCACACCACGCGGTGTTGCTTGCCAACCATGGGCCCGTTGTAGCCGGCACCAGCCTTGCTAATGCCCAATACGCGACCGAGGAATTGGAAGAAACCGCCAAACTGTTTCTGCTGCTCGACGGTCAAAAGATTCGCCCGCTAACGCCAGAACAAGTCGCCGATCTGCGCCAGCGCTTCGATCTCAAATGAGCAAAAAAGGAATACACTATGTCTGAACTCTCGGCCCAAACCGCTGTCGGCTTCATTGGTCTGGGTATGATGGGCCATGGCATGGCCAAGAACATCGTTGAGAAGAGCTATGCCCTCAGCGTTTATGCCAACCAAAACCGGGCACCGGTTGAAGATTTGGTCGGCCGTGGTGCGGTCGAGTCCAAGTCCATTGCCGAATTGGCGCGGCGCAGCGATGTTGTTTTCCTTTGCGTGACCGGTTCAACCCAGGTCGAGGCGCTGGTGCAAGGTCCAGATGGATTGGGCGCCAATCTCAAGGCCGGGTCCGTGGTGGTCGATTGTTCGAGTTCAGACCCCAATTCGACCGTTAAGCTCGCAGCCGAACTCAAGTACCTCGGGATAGACTATGCCGACGCGCCGCTGAGCCGCACGCCTAAGGAAGCTTGGGAAGGCACGCTCGACACCATGGTGGGCGCCGAAAACCAGGTGTTCGAACGCCTTGCACCCATATTGGCGACATGGGCCGGCAAGATCGTCCACATAGGCGGCGTCGGAGACGGACATCGCATGAAGCTGCTCAACAACTTCATCTCGCTGGGCTACGGCGCCATCTACGCCGAAGCCCTTGCGCTGGCCGAGCGCGTCGGCATCTCTGCGGATCGTGTCGACCAGGTTATCCGCGGCGGACGGATGGATTGTGGCTTCTACCAAACCTTCATGCGCTTTACGCTCGAAGGCGACCGCGAGGCACACAAGTTCAGCCTTTCCAACGCGTTCAAGGATCTGCGCTACCTGGAGTCCATGGCTGACGGCGTGGGGCTGGTGAATCCGGTGGGTAATGCAGTCAAAAATTCCTATGGCGTTGCCATCGCTGCGGGCGGCGCCGAAGACTACGTGCCGATGTTGCCGGCCTATATTGACATGCTGAACGGGAAGCCGAAATAGGAAGGCAACCCGCCCGTTGCTAATCTGAAGAACGTAACTGCCTGACACGCTCGAATGCCACGGCGATGATAATGCACGCGCCAATGAAGGCGCCTTGCCAGAAAGCATTGATGCCGAGCAGGCCAAGGCTATTGCGAATGACCTCGATGAGTGCAGCGCCGACTAGAGCGCCAATGGCGGTTCCAACGCCACCCACAAGGCTGGCGCCCCCGATTACTGCTGCTGCAATGACCTGCAGTTCCATGCCGGTGCCTAGATTGGTCGTTACAGCGCCCAGCCAGCCAGTCTGAATGATGCCAGCGATGCCGGCTGACAAAGCTGAAATCATATAAACCGCGACCTTGATCAGCCGGACTGGCACGCCGGTCAGCGTGGCGGCGCTCTCGTTGCCGCCAATGGCATAAAGGTGGCGCCCGAACTTGGTCCAGCGCAAGATAAAGGCTACGATTAGCCCCAGAGCGATCATGTATAGCACCGGATTGGCAATGCCCAAGAACCAGGCGCCGCCCCCCAGATCCAATAGCCTGTCATGGTCCGGGCCAAACTGGAAAACGACCGTGTTATTAGAGGCCACCATCGCCAGGCTTCGGGCGATGGAAAGCATGCCAAGCGTGACCACGAATGGCGGAAAGCCTAGATAGGCGATCAGCACACCATTGAACGCACCAACGGCAAGCGCTGTGGCGAGCGAAACCAGAATACCGACTTCGAGCCCAAACCCAGCATGCATGATCACTGCAAGAACCATGCTCGACAGGCACAGCACCGATCCCACCGACAAATCAATGCCACCAATGATGATGACCATGGTCATCCCAAGCGCAATAATTGCAGTAAAGGTGACGTTGCGGGTAATGTTGAAGATGTTCTTGGAAGTGGCGAAGGAGTCAGTAGCTACTGAAAGGAACAGGCATGCCGCAATAATCGCGACAAAGACCCAGAAGGCTTGGCTCTTGAGGAGCGTCGAAAGCCAATTGTGCTGCCTTTGCGCAATCGTCTGGTCGAGTGTGATCGTCATGGCTTTCTAGACCTTTTCGATTGCGCCAGTGATGAGGCCGGTGACTTCTTCGGGTGAACTTTGGGCTATCCGTTTGTCGGCAACTTTGCGGCCACGTCGCAACACGATCACCCTATCGGCGATGCTGAACACGTCGGGCATGCGATGGCTGATGAGTACAACGGTAACGCCGCTGTCGCGCAAGCGCTGGATCAGGCTGAGCACCTCCGCCACCTGCCGCACAGAGATGGCAGCGGTCGGCTCGTCCATCAGCACCACTTTGGCTTCTGACAGTCGAGTGCGGGCGATGGCAACGGCTTGGCGCTGTCCGCCTGACATGTTGCGAATCAGGTCACGAGGCCGCGTTTCCGATTTGAGTTCAGCAAAGATTTCCCCGGCGCGTCGGTACATCGTTGCGTAGTCGAGTACCCGGAGCGGTCCAAACCAGCGATGGACTTCGCGGCCGAGGAACACGTTGGCAGCAGCGGTGAGATTGTTGCAGAGCGCCAAGTCCTGATGGACGATCTCGATGCCATGACGCCGGGCATCCACAGGCCGATGCATAACGAGGCTCTGCCCTTCCATCTGCATCGTGCCTTCGCTAGGCGCAAAATTACCGGCGATCATTTTTACCAGTGTAGACTTGCCCGCTCCGTTGTCGCCCATCAGCCCGACAACCTCTCCCGCCTCAAGCGAGAACGAGACGTCGTTGACCGCTTGGATGGCTCCAAAATTTTTTGAAATATTGGAAAGTTCCAGAATAGCCACGGGCTGTCCTTCCGCGCATCGAGGACTGTTATCAATCCTCGCGGATTGATTCCCCCATGCAAAATTAGCGGCTTCTCCTCCCCAGGACGAAACCTCGCCTCACTTATGCAAATGGATTCTTGGCCGTCAACGCCTATGCAGCAATAAATACTATTATTGTTGACGTGGGTCCAAAGCGGAGATTAGCTGTGGTTCGGCAGCGGAGGAGGACGCAGAGCTGTATAAACCAGCCTGCGGACAGCGCTGCCCAAAAAGGGAGAAGATCAATGAAAAAAACCGCCTTACTGCTTGCGGTTGCGACCCTGTCGCTTGGCGCTGCACCTACCTATGCGCAGAGCAAGAAGCAACTTGTTATCGTTGTTAAAGGGTTGGACAATCCATTCTTTGAAGCAATCAACCAGGGTTGCCAAAAGTGGAACTCGGAGAATACCGACTCCGAATACGAATGTTTCTACACCGGTCCGGCTTCGACATCGGATGAGGCTGGCGAAGCTCAGATCCTGCAAGACATGCTGAGCAAGCCAAGCACCGCCGCCGTGGCCGTTTCGCCGTCAAACGCGCCGCTGATAGCCAACACCATCAAGAGCGCCGCGCCCACGATCCCGGTTATGACGCTTGACGCCGACCTCACCAAAGCCGACGTCGGCTTGCGCCGGACGTACTTAGGTACCGATAATTATCTGATGGGCAAGAAGATCGGCGAGTACATTAAGGCCGCTAAGCCCGATGGCGGCACCATCTGCAGCATTCAAGGCAATGCTGCCGCTGATAATATCTTGCAACGTGCCCAAGGCATGCGGGACGCGCTCAGCGGCCAAGAAGGTCTTGCGGCTCTGGCAGGCGAAGGCGGCTGGACCGAAGTCGCCGGATGTCCAGTGTTTACAAATGACGACGGCGCCCGGGGCGTGCAGGCGATGAGCGACATCCTCGCCGCCAATCCTGACCTCGACGCGTTCGGCATCATGGGTGGTTGGCCGCTGTTTGGCGCCCCGCAGCCCTATCGCGACCTTATCGGACCGCTTGCCGACCGTATCGCGAGCAACGATTTCGCCATCGGCGCAGCCGATACGATCGGCGAAGAAGTCGCCCTTGCCAAGGAAGGACTTGTAACTGCATTGGTGGGTCAACGGCCATTCGAAATGGGCTATTTGGCGCCGTCAGTGATGATTGACCTGATTGAAGGCAAGCCAGTCGAAGATCCGGTCTTTACCGGCCTTGACGAATGCACGAAAGACACTGTCGACACCTGCATTCAGAAGTAAATCTTAGGGGTGGAGCGCGCCCTCTGTGACGCGCTCCAACACCTTCCGTTTAACCCACGTACCAAACCTTCCGCGGATCGTTCTCCACACGAACATAAGAGAACGCTAGATCGACTAGTTGTTCGGTGTCGATCTTTGGCTCCCATCCGAGCAGATGACGAGCCTTGCTATTGTCTAGCCAGTTGGAGTGATAAGGCGTCTCGATTCGCACGCTAGGCACCCCGCGGGTTTCTGAAAGCCGTGTGGCCACCGCCGCGTAGTCGACTGGCCTGTTCATAGCAATATTGAACAAGTTCTGGCGCGCTGATGGATTGCCGAGTGCTGCCAACATAGCCGCAACAAGATCATCGACATGAACAAAATTGCGCTTGAGCGGATGCCCTTGCGCATCAATCATCAAGGGCACCGCGCCGCTGGCGTGATGGCGAGCCCGATCGGTTGGAGACAGTAATTCATCCCAGTTTGGGCCCCCGAACTGGTCAGCGCCAAAGCTAAGCACATATTTGAAGTCTTCCTTCTCCATAATCCAGGGCGCTCGCAGGCAGCATCCGTTAATGCCATACTGGACGTAGTATTGCTCCAGCATGACCTCCTCCAAGACCTTGGAGAGGGCATAAACGCCAGGATAGGGCTTGCGCGGCGATTTCTCGGTGATCGGGGTATCATAGGGCATGATGATGTGACCGACCACGCAATCGCCACCAACCAACATGAACTGCTCGGCACTTGAGCTCATGCGAAAGGCCTCAAGCAACCAAAACATGCCCTTAACCGAAACATCCATGGCTGACAGTGGATCCTCCTTCACTGTCGCCATGTGAATAACGTGGGTCACTCCCGCCATCGCCTTATCAACGACATCGCGATCCGATATCGAGCCGCGGACGACTTCCAGATTGTCACGCGGCTGCACCTCTCTATTGTGACACAGCGCACGTACGCGAATGTTCGGGCATCTATGGTCTTCAAAAATGCGACGCAGAAGCACCTGACCAACTTTGCCGGTTGCACCCGTTACCAGAACAAGCATGATCATCCCCTCTTCGGACCATCGCAGTTCAAATCTGACTTGGTCCCCGTAACAATGCTTATCTTGCCATGGTCCGCCTTCACCATGTAAATCGGCAAATTACAATCGCAATGGATCAGATGAACGCACCAATTTTAATCGTAGATGTTAAAATGAAAACAAAATTTGCCTGCTAGAGCGATCGTTCAAAGTTAATTCAGCCCGCAATACTGCGTTTAGTAATCTTGAGGTCGCCATGGCTCATGCTCATGAGCAAGCCAAATAGCCTTTGGTCTCATAGCAAGTACGCGCAGCTGTCCTTCGCTCTGCGGCTGATTAAGCTCGCCAAACCAAACCGCTACGTCACCACCAAGCACAATAGGGCGGTCACCATTTTCTACAACAACAACCTGCATGCCGGCCGTATGGCCTGGTGCAGGAACGAGCCGTACCCCCGGTAGAAGTTCGAACTCGCCGTCCACAGCAATGTACTCGACGCCAGGTGCATCAACCCACTCACTAATAGGATACTCATCCTTGTTGCTTCGAGCATCCTCTAGTTCCCTGCGTTGAACGTAGATCGGCTTACCCGCGAAGAGGTGGTTGCCCCCGCAGTGATCGGCATGCAGGTGAGTGTTGATGACGATGTCAATGCCGCCAATGTCAAAGTTCTGCTTGTTGAGTGGATGAAGGCAGGGGTGGAGAGACGCCGCCAAAGGGTGCAGTTCCGTCATACCGGTATCCACTAATATTCGAGCGTGCGGGTGATCGATAACATGCACATAGACCGGCATCCGCTCGCCTTCCACCAGCAGGTCGGCCACGAAGATCGGCGTTATGGTAATCGAATGGGAAGCGGTCATTGAATTCCAGCGGGAGCTATGCGGCAAATTTCTGCCCAATTAAGCTGTTGCCGAAGGCATTCGAGCAGCTTGCCGCAGCGTTGATCCAAATATGCTTGGCACATTGGGCGAGATGCTCTTGCGGGTCGCGTTCTGAGTTAGGAATGAAACGGTCATCAGGACCAATGCCACCAAAGCCGGGACGAAGCCATTGTCTCCAGCGTTCACATGTGCCGAGACGGCAAGCAGCAAGTGGAACAGTATGCCGGCATAGGCCAGATCACTGAACCAAACGGAAAAGCGGGTGAGTATTGCCAAGGGAGCAGCGACCTTGGCGACGATCAGTAGGGGAATTAGATAGGGTGGAAAACCAAACTGAGCGAAGCCTTGTTCAACCATAGGCCTCTGCGTCAGATAGGTCACCGCGCCACCCAGATAAATCAGGCACAAAAGTCCTGTGCTGATCCAATAAACAATCCTTGTCTTGCCCATGTCGCTCCCTCTCCAAGTGGATGCCGTTGGCTGTGCGGAAGAACTTGTTCACAAAGGTCAACTGGCTGCTTCTTGATGGTAAGACGGTCAGGACGCCCCTAAGTCGACATTGGCTTCGGAAAATTCTGCACGGCGTAACAAAATCGAAGTGTCGCCGGATCGGTTAATGAAACGGCGCGGGTAATCCGCTTCAGTAAGGCGTTAGAAATTCTGAAGAAAGGAAGCGCGGCCGATTAGCTGGAACATCTTTGTTCCTTAGATTGCAAGCGAGTCTCTTTCTTGGAACCTGCGTTTACGAGCGAGTGTGTTACTCAATGCCCTCATTGAGTGACTTAGTTCATAATACCAGGTAAGTCCTTGCCTACTCCCAAAAGACAGAAACTCACCAAGGCTGGCTCCGGCTGGCAGTAATGAAATGGAAGCGTGATGCCTACAATGTTCTATGTGCAAGGTTTCCGTACTAAGGGGCGCAAGCTTGAACCGGATCAACCGCAAGCCGCTAGAAGCGCTGAAGCCGCTGTTGCAGCAGCAGAGCGTATCGCGCCTTCGCGTGCGGGTGTATGGGCCTACTCGGCAGATGTCGACATCGAAGCCGACACCTACGATGAACCCAAGGTGCTTTTCCGGGCAGGCACACTTCCTCCGGGTGTTGCGGACTAAGGGGACTAGTTCACGTTAACTCTGATAGATATGCGCTTCACATTAAGCAGGCCGATCGATGAAGCCGCATCAGCGCATTTATCTCCTCCAGTTCATCTTTGCCCTTTCCATGGGCGCTCTCCTGGCCCGTTTGCCGGACTTGCAGGTAGAGTTTGAACTCAGCGAAGGACAATTAGGGCTTCTCCTTGTCACCTTGTCATTCGGCGTTCTTGCGGGTCTTACTTTCCTAGGTCAAGTCGTCCAGCGCCTAGGCGCCCGCACGACCACTTTCATCACCATCTTTGGTGCCACGATTTTTTATGCGCTGGTCCCATGGATGCCCTCAGCAAGTTGGGCCGCGCCCCTTCTGTTCTTGGCTGGTACCTTAGCCGGGGCACTAGAAATCAACGCCAATGTGGAAGCTGACCGGCATGAAGCAGTGCTCGGCCGACGTATCATGAGCCGCGTGCACGGCATGTGGAGTTTAGGGTTTTTCGTCACCGCGCTAGTCGCTGCAGTGCTGCGGCAATGGGGCGTCTCGGTGGAGCTCCACATGACCTTTGCGTTAGCCGTGGTTATCATTATAGGCACTCTAGCTTTCTGGAACATGCAAGGAGCGCCAATTCGGCCGGGGGACGAGGCTACTGATCACCATCCACCTTTTGCTTTCCCAACACTCGGTCTATTGCCACTCTGCCTTCTTGGTGCAGCACCGCTATAGGTGGAGGGGGCAGGCGTAGACTGGTCGGCCATTTACATGCGCGACATCTTCGCGGTGGAGCCTTTTGTCGGCGGGCTTAGCGTTACTTTGTTCTCGCTGGCTATAGCCATAGGCCGCCTCAGCATGGACCCGGTTGTGGAGTACTTCGGCCCACGGTCGGTCGCAACAGGTCTGCTGCTCCTGGCCATAGCCGGAGTGACTCTCATTGCTCTAGCAGCTAGTCCGGTGGCAGCGCTTGCCGGCTTCACCTTGGCCGGCATCGGCTGTTCCTCTGTTTACCCCTTGGCTATTTCAGCTGCCGCCCGCCGAACCGACCGGCCATCTGCGCTCAACGTCGCAGCACTCAGCCAGATGACGTTCGTTGTCTTCTTCGCTGGCCCACCTCTACTTGGCTTTATCGCCGAGCATGTCGGACTTCGATTTTCCTATGGGATCATTATCCCGGTATTGATCGCCGCCTTGCTCGTAAGGCGAGCGCTCAGCTCTGAACGAGGTGCAGTACATGCGCGATGAGCAGAGCTTCTGAGCCGCTGCAGAACTCCCAATCTGTTGTCCGCTCGTTGGCCGGTTGCATGTAGTTCTGATCACCGGCGTACGACGCTGGCTTTATTGTACAGCCATTGCTTAAGCCGCTTCGACCCGGCGAACGCCTGTGTGGCTCCGGACCTGCCTTTCAGCTGAACCGTCTATAAAGTCTTGCAAGGTGAACACATCCACGATGGAATCGAGCTCAGCTGCCTGCGCTTCGGTCTGCTCGATTGCGGCATTGGTTTGCTCAACCAAAGCAGCGTTATGCTGCGTCATCTCATCCATCTGCCTTACGGCAATGCTGACTTCCTCGAGCGCTGACGACTGTTCTTGATTGGCTTGCGCGATGTTTTCGATCAAGGACGAACTCTCTTGAGCGCCTTTAAGGATCTGCTGGAGCGTTTCGGAAGCTTGGCCCACTAGGCGTGACCCTGCAAGAACTTCGCCGGCGCTGGCTTCAATCAGCGCCTTTACCTCACTGGAAGCCTGTGCCGCAGATTGTGCCAAGCGACGCACTTCTACTGCGACAACTGCAAAGCCCTTGCCAGCATCCCCTGCCCGCGCGGCCTCGACGGAAGCATTGAGTGCTAGGAGATTGGTTTGAAACGCAACATCGTCAATCAGGCCAATAATGTTGGAGATCTTACCCGAACTGGTCTGAATGGCAGCCATTGCCGCATTGGCTTGGTCCATCACAGCCCCACCTTCGGTAGCATTGCCCGCGACCTCGCCTGCTTTGCGACTGGCTGCAGCAGCGCGCTTGGCATTCTCTGTCACGGCACTTGAGAGTTGCTCAACAGCCGCTGAAGTCTGCTCAATTGTCGCTGCCTGCTTGGTTGTTCGCTCCGACAGATCATTTGCGCCCGCCAAGATTTCGTTGGTAGCGGTCTTGAGAGAACGGGAGGTCTCCTGCAGTCCTCGCACAATCTCAAAGAGACGGCTTAGTGACTGGTTGAAGGCAAGGCGAAGCTCTTCATACTGGCCAGTGAATTGGGTCGCGATATTGCCAGTAAGATCGCCTTGCGCCATCTTGCCGAGGCTTGCAGTGAGCTGCGCAATGATGCCTTCTGCCCGCTTGCGTTCAGTAATGTCCGTAGCAAACTTGACAATCTTGACCGGTTTACCCTGAGCATCAAGCACAGGGTTATAAGATGCCTGGATCCAAATCTCACGACCGCCCTTCCCAAACCTCTGGAACTCGGCAGCAATAATCTCCCCTGCCTTCAAGCGCTCCCAAAACAGGCTATATTCCGGCGTGCGGGTGTAGGTTGGGTCGCAGAACATACGGTGATGCTGACCAACGATTTCGTCGAGTCGATATCCGATTGTTTCTAAGAGGTTGTCATTAGCCCAGATTACCGTACCGTCAAGACTCAGCTCGATCACAGCCTGCACCCGGCTTAACGCCGCCATACGGGCTTCGTGATCGGCAGCACGGTTTTTCTGGTCCGTGATGTCGGTGGCGAACTTGATGATGCGAACTGGCATGCCGGACTTATTAAATATGGGATTGTAGCTGGCCTGTATCCAAACCTCTCGCCCGGATTTAGCCACTCGCCTGAAAGCCGCCGACTGGTATTTGCCAGCGCCTAGATCAGCCCAGAACTGCCGATATTCATCGGATGTGGCATACCCGGCGTCCACAAACATACTGTGATGCTTGCCAACAATTTCCTGAAGTTCGTACCCCAGTGTCGCCAGAAAGTTATCGTTTGCGGACAAGATCGTGCCATCAAGATTGAACTCGATCACCGCCTGGCTGCGCATAATTGCGTCCACTTTGGCCCGATCGTCACTTGTTTTCTTGCGCACTAGATGTCCAAACATCAACAGGCCCCCTGCCCGCATGTCTCGCTCGCCAGAATCGGCGGAGCGTAGTCAAGCAGGTCATTGAGCCGCTAGATTGATGTCTGTGACGCGCGAACAATCGCGTGAGCGGTGCATGCTCTTGATGGCTTTGCCATTTACCAAGAGTCAAAACTTGCCGATCATCTCCACGTCACGACGGTCCCCACCGGCGTTTTCGAATGATCCTGCGTCCAAGATCAGCATGCACGATCTTGCTTAATCAGGAGTAAAGCCAACCCCGAAACAAATAGAGCAAAGACATGAATACAAGGAATTGCACATAGACAAACTCAAGAGCTTTTATGCGCAATCAGATGTTCTACTCAAAGGGCCAGGGCTTCGTTCTGAAATGGCCCTGATCAGCTCGCCCTGCAGTCTTGGCGCCCTTCTCGGCTGTCTCCGTCTATGTAGTGCTGAGATGTCGATGCAAATAAATGCGAGTGACATGATTTTATCTATTTCATCGAAGTCGCGATTACATCGAAGGCCTTTAAGAGGTAAAATAGAGGTGACCGGTTAGCCAGGATTGTTTTGTAGCGGAACAGATGGCCGTCAAATTAGCTTCAAGACGCAGATCAGATTGCAATGACCGTGCTAGGACTCGGCATAAATATCGACTGGCAGGGCAAATATGAATATCGTAAATCACGAACTGCAGGAGACCGCCGTGATGCAGATCAAGACGGAGCAACATTGGTCTACGCCTAAAGGCATGCTGCCCAATAGCCGTTTTCCATTGCTGCTGCACCGCAATGCCGTTCCAGGCGGTGGCGAAGATGCCGTGCAAGCGCATTTGCGTTCCAGTGGCTGGTACAACAACTGGCGCTATCCGGGCATCTACACCTATCACCATTTTCACTCTACCACCCATGAATGCCTTGGCTGCGCTCGCGGTCGGATGGAGGTAGTAGTGTTTGGCGAAGGCGGCATTTCGCTTCATATCGAGGCCGGTGACATCATTGTCCTGCCGGCTGGTGTCTCCCACTGCATGACTGGCAATTCCGACGACATCCAGATGGTCGGCGGCTATCCCGAAGGCCGTGACTGGGACAATGTGCAGCAAGCATTCCTGACAGAAGACACTCGCCGCCAAGCCGCCAAGCGCATCATGATGCTGCCCATTCCTGCACGCGATCCAGCGACCGGCCAGCCAATGCACCACTGGATCGATGCACCGTCGTCAGTCGATGCGGACCTGAACAACCACCGCGACTCTCTGGACGACGACAGCGATCATCAATGATCTAGCGCCGCCGCCATGACCCACTGCTGCTATGTCGTCTTGGCCAACTTACCCAGCGTCACCTCGTAAAAACTGACCTCACCTGCCGGCTATTTGTTGCTTCCGATGATGGGATCATCAATCATCCTGAGACAGGAATGATATTCTCCGCAGAATAGCGTAGATGTATAGAATGCTGGTTGATCTTGAACTCCTCCGCGCACTCGTTGACCGTATCATCCCACCCGACCAAGATCCTGGCGCGCTGGACTTGGGCACCGACCGCTTCGTTGTGAGGCATCTGGCGCAAGACAATGTTCTGGAGTCAGCAGTGCAGCGGGGATTGGCAGACCTTGAAGCTTGTTCCGTAGCCAACCTCGGCAAGCGCTTTATGGACCTAGCCATCGAAGAGCAGAACGATCTTCTTCGATCGATAGAGCATTTGCGCTGGTTTGCTGACCTTGCCGAGCTTACGGCGGAAGGGTTCTACGCCGATCCGGGAAATGGAGGCAATCATGGTGCCCTATCCTGGCGCATGATCGGCTACGAACATCGCCTGCCCGACGGCCCCAATGGGCCGATGCAGCCTGTATCAGGGACAATCAATGAGCGGTGCCTATGATCTGGTGGTCGTGGGTGCGGGAGCGGCAGGAACCATTGTGGCGATGCTGGCGGCCGAGGCAGGGAAACGCGTTCTCCTGATAGAGCGCGGGCGCAAGATGTCTTATGCCACTGACGGGCAACGAGACCACTTGCGCAACCAGAGACTGTCGCGCCACGGCCACAATGCAGGTCCGGCTATCTTAGGCAATCCACGCGTGTTCGTCGAACCTGACGGCAGCGAGATGATTGTGCGGCCGCACCAATCGGGCTACCACAACAATGCTGCGGCGGTTGGTAGCGGCACTGTGGTCTATGGTGCGCAAGCATGGCGCTTCCTACCGGAGGATTTTGCCATGGCAAGCCGCTATGGCGTTCCTCCAGGTTCTTCGTTGGCCGATTGGCCAATCACCTATGAGGATCTGGCGCCTTTCTACCAGAAGGCGGAATGGGAGATTGGCGTCGCGGCTGCTCCTAAGCTCGCTGGCTCTCGACAACCTTTGGCGGATCACACTACCCCATGCCGCCAGTGCCGCAGCTCAGCAGCGCCGCGGTTTTGCGCCAGGGTGCGGCGGCAATGGGATTTGATACTCTGGTGCCACCATTGCTGATCAATACGCAGTCGAGGGCTGGTCGCGCGGCGTGCATCGGCTGCGGCTCCTGCGTGGGGTTCCCTTGCCCAACCGATGCCAAGAATGGCACGCAGAACACCGCTTTGCCTCGTGCCTTGGCTACCGGCAAGTGCGAACTCCTGCCGAACACCACGGTTACATCGATCAATACCGATGCCAGCGGCGAGGTGAGCGGTGTGACTTTAGTGGAAGAGGGAAACCTCGAGGCTCGCCGGATAAAGGCCGCCGCGGTGGTGGTGAGTTGCGGGGCAATTGAGACCGCAAGACTGCTGCTCCTGTCGCACTCGGACAAACACGAGAACGGATTAGGCAATAACCATGGACAGGTCGGCCGGCATTTGCAGGGTCACTATTACCCATCGGCATATGGTTGGTTCGATCGGGACATCCACGATGATCGGGGCCCGGGAGTTACCATCGCGACAACACACTTCAACCATGGCAGTGCCGGGATAATCGGCGGAGGAATGCTGGCCGACGATTTCATCATGCTGCCAGCCATCTTCTGGAAAACGGCCCTTCCGCCCGACCTGCCGCGTTGGGGCCGAGCTGCCAAGGACTTCATGCGAGATGGCTATCGCCGCGTGCTGGCGGTAAAAGGACCTGTACATGAAATTCCCAGCCCCAACGCCAGGGTGACATTGGACCAGCATGTCACCGACAGCCTCGGCCTTCCCGTCGCACGACTATCGGGCACCACCCACCCTAAGACGGTGCGGACCGCCCAGTTCATGTTCGAGCGCGCTTCGGATTGGCTTCAGGCAGCTGGCGCCAGGCGCGTCTGGGGCCGAGAACCAAAGCTACAGCTCTCAGCGGGGCAGCACCAGGCGGGAACCTGCCGCATGGGTGAAACACCGCAAGCTTCGGTAACGGATCGTTGGGGCCGCGTTTGGGGACATGACAATCTGTTTGTCTGCGACGGCTCGCTTCACCCAACCAATGGCGGCTTCAATCCTGTGCTGACCATCATGGCCATGGCGTTCAGGAACGGTGCGCACATCGCGGCCAGCATCTGACTTAATCCCGTGCCAATTGCCATTGCGCGAGCGATTCAAAGACCGGAGCGAGATCAGTGCCTCGTTGTGTAAGGCCATAGGTCACATGTGGAGGTACACTGTCTTCGGACTTGCGCCACACAAGTCCATCTATTTCCAAATTTCGCAGAGTGGTGGTCAGCACCTTCTGCGTGATAGGCGCCATCTTGCGTTGCAAAGTGTTGAAGCGCTGTGGCCCCTCGCTCAGGCGGAAGAGAACCAGAAGCCGCCACTTACCCGTAAGCTTGCGCAGCGCTGCATCGACAGGACATTCCTCTAGCATGGGTTCAGTATCCTTTTAGTGCGTACTTGATCGTTTGTTCCTCCTATCGCACATGGGTGTCAATGGAGGCGAGGTGACAATGAACATACTTGTCCTGGGTGGAACTGGACGCACTGGAAAGCTGATCGTTCAGGCGCTGCTGCAAAATAATCATGCAGTTGTAAGCGCTGGTCGACGCGACACGAAGGTGCAAGGCGCAACATTCATCCAGTGCGATCTGACGCAAGAAGATCAAATCTTGCATGCCGTCCAAGGTGTGGATGCAGTGATTTCAGCCTTGGCTTCAGCTAAGGGAAATCCAGTTTGCTCGAGCGTTGCCCGCGCGTTGAAGAACGAGCCGGATCTACGGTTCATCAGCATCGGTGGCGCAGGTGTAGATGCACCGGGCGATCAAAAGGGACCGCCGGATAAGCTTATCGGTTGGTTGATGCGCCGATTGGTGGGCGAGATGCTGGCTGACAGGCAAGCCGAACTTGAAATTCTGCAAGCAAGCCCTCTTCGTTGGACGATGCTGCGCCCGCCCCGGCTGCTTGACGGGCCAGCCCAAGGGAATATTCGCCTGACGTTCGACCGCCCTGCATCCTCATCGATCAGTCGATCCGACTTAGCCCATGCGGCGATCGATGCTCTGGATGATACATCGCTTGTTGCTAGAGCGCCGTTTGTGGCAACCGCCAAGGGTTAGTTCAGTGCCGACCTAATAACTGGATGCGGTCGCCATAACGTCTGAGCCAGATATCTGATTGCCCGGATGAACGTACTGGCTTGGGGCTAGACCGACAGATCGCGAGAAGGCCACGCTGAACGCACTGGCCGATCCATAGCCAATCCGCCGGGCAATTTCTTTCATCCCCCCATCTTTGCGGCGCAACATGTCCTTGGCCAGCGCCATACGCCACGACAGCAGATATTCCATTGGCGCCATGCCTGTTTGCTTCTGAAATCTGTCAAAGAAAACCGAGCGTGACAGCATAGCTGTTGCAGCAAGTTCTTCGACGCTCCACGCCTTGGCCGGTGTTTCGTGCATCAGCCGGATCGCCGGCCCCAGATGGCGGTCTGCCAGCCCGCGCAGCAATCCCGGCGTATCCAAGCCCGCAGCATCCGAGCGCAAAGCTTCGATCAGCAGCAATTGCAGTAACCGCTCCAGCACCACGTCCCGCGCCGGCCTCCTCGCCTGTGCTTCGCTGCGGATCATCTGGACAAGGTTGGTGAGCCGCGGCTGGCCACGGACCAGCAGCAGGCAGGGAAGCAAGGCAAAGATCAGTGTTGTATCAGGCGATCCGAATGCCAGTCTCCCGATGAGCACGCGCATATTGGGCGAGCCTGTGGGGTCGCCGTGCCGCGTTTCGTCCCCAAGCTTGGTAACACGCAGCGGGTCGGTATCATCATTCGTCGTGTCTGCCGTGCTCGCCAAGTTAAAGCGGTAAGCAGCAGGAATAAGCACGAAGTCGTTCGCTTGCAGGGCGATGTCCGGCTCGCCATTAACCGAGAGCCTAGTCGAGCCTTCCAGAATAACCGCAAAGAATGGGCTACCGCCGCCAGCGCCATCCACGCGCCAATGACCCGATCCGCTCGCTGTCTTTGAGAAAGGCAGACTCGGCTGCAGCATAGAGACGATCTCGGCCAACGGATCCATTATTCGGACGATCTCTAATATAGTCAGGATGCACTGTTATAGCGCGTCCTGCCCCTATGGTCCACATAAGCTGCGTTGGAACACAAAGGACCTGACAATGAAGACCGTTCTTATCACCGGCTGCTCCTCCGGCTTCGGCCTGGATACCGCAAAATACTTCCTCGCTCGCGACTGGAAGGTCATCGCCACCATGCGCTCGCCGCGCACGGACCTGATCCCTGCCTCTGATAACCTCACCGTGCTTCCGCTCGACGTTACCAGTGGCGAGAGCGTACGTAACGCGATCCAAGCGGCAGGCCCAATCGATGTCCTAGTCAACAATGCAGGTATCGGTTGGCTCAACGCCCTTGAAGGCACGCCGATGGAAATCGCTCGATCAATCTTTGAGACTAACACAATTGGCACCGTGCGAATGATACAAGCTGTGCTGCCGCAGTTTCGGGAGCGCAATGCAGGTCTCATCATAAACGTGACCTCAAGCGTTACCATGAAGCCGTTACCGCTCCTTTCGGTTTATACTGCCAGCAAGGCAGCCGTGAATGCTTTTACAGAATCCCTTGCAATCGAGCTTGCCCCTTTGGGCATTGACGTAAAGATCGTCCTACCCGGTGCAGCGCCGGATACAAGCTTCGGCAGCACGGCTCTGTCTCTGCTGCAAGAGAATGGTGGTTTCCCCCAAGCCTACAGCGAGTTCGCCGCAGGTGTGATCAACACGATGCGAACCCCAGGCGCGCCGAAGACATTGTCTTCGGATGTTGCCGAAGCCATTTGGCACGTGGCAAATGACTCCAATGCCCCCGCACGAACGCCGGCTGGTGCCGATGCCGTCGCTTTGGCGAGTTAGGCCAGCCTCAGCATCGCAGGAACATTCCGATGTGACCACAATAGCAGGTCGCATCGGATCTTGCTTGATCGGCCAGCAAGCAGGGAAGAACGAAGGACACCTCGCAGCCGTCACAAAGCCCATGTGGACGGCCAGATTGCGGCGCCTCACAGGTCTCGCATAGCAAGAGTCAGGCTCTCTTGCCGCTCGCGGAAGATGTTACTCAATGGCGTAGTGGATTGGCTTGAAGCTTCCACCATTGCTGGCAGGGGCGGAGCATGCGGTCAGACCGATGATTAGATCCATGCGGGCTCGGAAGCGGATAAAGTCGCCGGCTTTGCTCAATGGCGGGAGTACCTTGAGTTTGCCAGTTGCCCCATCAACCGGAACGTTCATGAAGCAATTAAAAGCAATGGGAATAGCGTCCTCGGTAATACCATACGGCTCAAGTGCATGGTGGAGGTTGCCAAGGCATCCCTGGTGCGGCGGCTCGTTGTCATAGCACAGGCGGAAGGTCGCCTCACTGCACGGTGTCAGCAAGAAATCATGCCGGCCAACAGTGTCCTCGGTGATTTCGAGCATGACGTTTGAACGGTTCGAGTACAGCAGATTTCCTGAAGTGAGATAAATGCTCTCAGCATAGTCCAGGGTGCGCCCCGATGAGATTATCTCGGCAGTATCCACCTTCGAGATGGCCAACAGATCGGCGACCTGGCCACCTAACAGATCGATAATGGTCAGAACCTGTCCGGCGCTGATCTCAAAGGCTGTTCCCGAGCGGGGCGGGATTTCAATTGTGATCGAGCCCATCATGAAGGCTTGATCTCGCCCAGCGGGTCGGCCGCGGGAGAATGGTCCTGACGATGATATGGGCAGCTCCAATCCTCAGGTACTTTTCGGCCGCTATACTGACGAGCTTCGGAAACGGTGCCGTGCCGAGCCAGCATTGGATTAACGCTACCTGCCAGTTCCAGATCACGTTGGAGAATCGAAACACGAAGCTTCTCGTATCGGTTCTGCGCACGTAAAGACTCGAACTGATCATGAAGATTGAAAATCATTGTCGGATAGGCAAAGCGCCGTGCTGGACGGCTGGCATTAGGATGAAGGCCAACCACAAAAAATGCTTCGCCGCCAAAGCTTAGTGAAAAGTGCGGGTCATCGGGATCCGCACTGACGCGAGGGTCCGGCGTCTGCCCACGCCAGCTATCCTTTTGAGTAAGTGACTGGATCCGGTCCCATAGATGCTGCTCAAAATGGTTCTCATCGAGGTCGCTCGGTCCCTCAAAGATCACTGCGAAGCTCGTGAAGAGGGCGGGGTTTTCCTGGTAGCGCCAGGCAAACTGCATAAGCTGATCCTGGATATCGACGTCATTCCAAGCACTGTCGATGCTGCGGGCGACATAGGTGGCCAACTGGCCCTTCCCCAAGGCCGACTTGGCGCCAACGCATGGAAAGGATGGATCCCGGATAAATTCTTCCAGAGCACGTTCAGAGTCAAAAAGCATGAAACTACGGAGTTGTTGGGACTGTGTGGCAAAAGATTTCCGCTGCAACCCCGTTCCATAACAAGCTCGAAGGCAGTTCGTCTCATGACTCCTTTGCCTTAGGAAAGCATGTGTTTGGCAAGGAGGCGTCGAGATCGAGAGCTGCAGGCATGCCGAAGACTTTTGGCGCAGGCGTACTACCTCAACGATAGGTTCAGGGAATTGGACATCACGCTAAGCATTGTCTGTTTGGAGGCGCACAGCAGCCCGATGACTAATCACACCAACCCGGCCGGTGAACTCTAAAGCGGCTTCTCGGCTACGACTGCGTCAGAGAGCGTCAGAGAGCGTCCGCTACTAGTCGGCCATCAGGAAAATAGGCAATTGGGAACGATCCAAACTTGCAACTTCAAGGCTTGATAGTCGCAAAGCAATGGTGCGCTTACCTTTGGTGACATGTTTGTGCTCGCCTGTGGCCCGCCCCAACACTGGCATGCATTCGAAGAAATGTTCTACATGCTCAAGGGCGAAATAGAGGTGACCTTCAGCTGTAAGTTCTACATTAAGCGAGCTCAGATTGCAGGAGCAAGAAGCTCGTACGTAAGACCTGATTTTTGCGCTTCGGACACTCTGCCATAGTTTGAGAAATTGCAGAGTGACAGCTTCAATTCGCTCGGCGCACGTTTGAATTGTGGCGCTCGGGTGGCGAAAACTTCAAAAAAATTGTGAACTTGAATAAAACGCAGAACTTGCTTGACGCTGAGCTTTGTTCACTTTTTCGCTGGTTTTTCAATGGGAACAGCACTTCAAGTCCGACACTGGGGTGATGATGCCGCATGAGTGGTGTCTTTCATGAGCCTTGCCCTAAGCAAGGTTCGACGCCCGGAATTCCGGGCAAAAGAAAAGAAGGAACAATCAAATGTCGATTCTTGATCAGCTTCTTGGCGGTGGCGACAACTCCTCCGTCAGCCAGAACTCGGATATGTCCAACACCGAGTTCGGTGCCAACCCAGCTTTGGCCTTAGCTTGGACGACGTGCTGCAGTCTTCCAGCAGCGATGACGATGGCGACACCAGCGAATTCACCGGCATCGGTGGGCTAGATATCGGTTTTGCCTCGCCGATCTTCCTTGGCACGAGCTCGTCCAGCGAAAGCGCAAGCGCTGAAACCAGCGATAGCGACAGCGGCGGCTTGCTCGGCGGCCTGCTCTAAAGCAGGCAGCTCAATCGGGCGGGGTTCAGCAAGAACCCCGCCTTTCTTGCGCAAGGTTGGCAATGGCCGAGACCCTATCCAGCGACAACGAACTGCGCCGGGCCGTACGGGCCCAAATGCCCCATTTTGCCATGGCGGGGCTGTTTAGCGGCGCAATCAACCTTCTTTACCTGAGCTCCCCGCTCTATCTCATGCAAATCTATAACCGGGTGCTGGTGTCGGAAAACACCATGACACTAGTGTTGCTTACGCTAATTTTACTTTGCGCGCTGCTAACCATGGGCGCGCTTGATGCCTTGCGCGCACAATTATTGGTGCGCTCCGGCATGCGGCTTGACCGGGCTCTGGCGAGCAGGGTGTTTGAATCGCTGGTGCGCAAATCGGCTCAGATGGGCTATTCGCGCGGCAGCCAATTGCTGCGCCAACTCGATCAGTTCCGCACGTTTATTACGGGTCCGGGCGTCTATTTCGCGTTCGATCTGCCATGGATCCCGCTTTACCTGCTCCTGTTGTTCTTCATTCACCCGGTACTTGGTGCCGTTTCGACAATTGGTGCGATGGTGCTGCTGGCTTTGGCGCTGATCAACGAGCGGACTACGCGCCCCTCGCTGCGCCAGGCCGAAGAGTCCGGTAATCGCGCCTATGCCTTTTCCGAAAACATCCTGCGCCACTCCGATGTGGTGGTCGCCATGGGCATGCAGCCCGCTATTGAGCGGCAGTGGCAGGCAAGCCGCGACAGCATGTTGGCGAGTCAGGGCGTAGCGAGCGACCGCAATGCCGTTGTATCGTCGGGCATTCGCTTTGCCCGGCTCTTGCTGCAAGCGCTGATGCTTGGCACAGGGGCGTGGCTGGCCATTGGCGGCTCTATCCAGCCAGCAACGATCTTTGCCGCGTCGATTATCATGGGCCGGGCGCTGGTGTCGGTGGAGCAAGGCGTTGCTGCCTGGAAGCAGTTTACCGAAGCGCGTGAAAGCTATAAAGGCGTCGGCGCGCTGTTGCGCGAAATGCCTCAAATTGCCGAGCGCACCATCGTGCCGGTAAAAAGCAATGGCTTGGAAGCCGACAGCCTGGTCTATGCCATCGCCGCGCGGCCGCAGCCGATCCTTAAGGACATCAGCTTTTCCATCGCGCCGGGAGAAGCGGTAGGCATTGTCGGGCCGAGCGGCTCGGGCAAGTCGACGCTAGCCAAGCTCCTGATCGGGGCCATTCCACCGAGTGCTGGCACGCTTAAATTCGGTGGGTTGGATTACCGCAGTTGGGATCCGAGCGTGCTGGGCAGCCATATCGGCTATCTGCCGCAAGATGTGGGTTTATTTGCCGGAACTGTGCGCGAGAACATTGCCAAGTTCAGCGATGCCCCAATCCAAGATGTAGTCATCGCTGCGCAGAAGGCCGGCATCCATGACATGGTACTGGGCTTGCCCAAGCAATACGACACCGAACTCGGACCGGGCGGCGTGGGCTTGTCGGGCGGACAGCGCCAGCGGCTGGGCTTGGCACGAGCGCTGCTGGGCAGGCCGTCCTTGCTGGTGCTTGACGAGCCTAATGCTAACCTAGACACGGCCGGAGAAACCGGCTTGCGACATGCGCTCGAACAACTCAAGGCTAGCGGTACGACCATTGTGCTGGTGACGCACCGCACCACGGTGCTGGAAGTGGTAGACCGGCTCATGTTCATCCGCGATGGCCGGCTCGAGATATTCGATCAATCCGACGCGGTCTACCAGCACATTAAGGACAATGTCGTGCCGGTGCTAAAGGCTGCGGGGTGATGGGATGACGCTCAAGGACGTCACCGCTGCCAAAACGCTGCAATCGCGCTTCATGGATCCGGGCAAGCCGGCCCGCATCGGCCTGCTGGTGATTGCATTTTTTGTTCTGGTCATGCTCGGCTGGGGTGCTGTAGCGCCCCTGTCTGGAGCAGTCGTAGCTTCGGGCGTTCTGCAGGTGGAAGGTGGTCGGCAATCGGTGCAGCATCCTTATGGCGGCGTGGTTGCCCGCATTTTGGTGGCTGAGGGCAACAGGGTAGAACAGGGCGCCGTCCTTATGGAGCTCTCCGACACCGAACCGCGGGCGCAATTGGATGTGCTTAGTGCCGAGCGCGATGCCCTGCTCGCCGCCCAAGGGCGGCTAGTTGCAGAGCGTGACGGCGCCGACGCGCCAAAGTTCCCCGAGACACTGCTGGCGCGTGCCAATGAGCCGGGGGCGCAGGAGGCAATGACCAGTGAAACCACGCTTATGGCTGCGCGCACTAGGCAATACCAGACCAGCCGCGATGTGCTAGAGCAGCGCAGGCTGCAACTCGATGAACGCGTTACGGCCGCCGAGGCACAGATCAGGGCGCTTACCGAGCAGCGCGGGTCGGTCAACGAGGAATTGGAAGACGCCCGCATACTCCTTGCCGATCAGCTAATACAGCGCAACCGCGTGACCGAACTCGAGCGGCGCCTTAGCGACACCCAGGCGCAGATCGAAGTCCTCCAATCGGAAATCGCTACGGCGAACAAGGCCATGACGGAAGCTGATTTCGAGATTGCCGGGCTCGAACGCACACGGGTGACCGAGGTCACCGAAGCTATTCGCGCCAATCAAGCGGCGCTCAATGCACTTGCGCCTAAAATTGGAGCGGCAACGGATGCGCTCAGCCGTACGACGATCACCGCGCCGGCGGGCGGGCAGGTCGTCGGCTTGCAGATGGTCACCCAAGGTGGCGTCATTGCGGCAGGGCAAACCATTCTCGATATCGTACCGCAAGACAATCCGCTGCTCGTGGAAGCGCAATTGCGGCTTGCCGACATCAGCGATGTGGAGCGCGGCAGCACGGCCGACATCCGCCTCCTTTCGGTACCCGCAACCAGCCGGCCCGAACTGAAGGGCAGTGTCGAGACGGTTTCGGCAGACCGCATCGAGGATGAGCGCACCGGGCAGTCCTATTATGGGCTTCGTATCGCGCTTGACCACAAGCAGGTTGCGGCAAGCGGGCTCGATCTGCAGGCGGGCATGCCTGTGCAGATCATCATTCCGACGCGCGGCCGTACCATGATCGATTATCTGGTGAGCCCGTTGCTTGACGAGGTCAATGGCGCGTTCCGGGAACCGTAAGGAGAGGCAAGCATGGATAAACGGCACAAGCAAAGGCGCAACGAGGATGCCCAGCAGCGGCCCAACTCCATTCCGGCAGCTGCCGAGGCGGTGGTGCTGAGGACCATTGCCAGCGGCCTAGTGATCGGTGCGGCGCAAGCCAAGGCTGTGCAGCCCATGGCCGACGATGAAACTGGACCATTGCCGAGCCTGGATCTTAGCCCCGCCAGCAGTGGACAGGCAGAGCGCGCCATTCCGGAGCATGACAGTGGAACCGGATCTATAGCGCAGCCGGTCAGTGCTGAACGCACTGTAGTAGAAGCGCCTCAAGAAACCATCGTCCCTGTTGGTCCGGACTTTGTAGCTCAACCGGCAGAAACAATGGTCGTAGTCGAAAGCGCTGCTCTACCGTTAGCAGAAGCAGCGACAGTTGTGGACAGCCAAGCGCCCCTTACTCAAGAGCCGATCGCTACCCTACCCGCAGCACAGGCTGAAGAGCCACTCATCGTCCGATTGGCCGAACAGATCACAGCTAATGTGAACCAGGCGTTGGAAGCCGCCAATGCGGGCAGTCCCCGTGGCTGATCTAGGCGCCGGTATAGCCCAAGGCATTGTGCAGGCAGCGCATCAACTCATCGCCGATTTAGGCACCATGCCTGCTCAACTAAGCCAAACGATAGCCGAGTTGCCGGATGCGTTGGATGTGACACTGCCCGAACTACCCGCGGCGGGTGAACTGGTAGAGAGTGTTCTGGCCGACGTTAGCGCTGGGCTCGCTTCGCTTCCTTCGGAACTGCTCGGCAACGAGGGCTCCGACCTTGCGGGCGGGCTATTGTCGGAAATATTCTATAGTGACGGCAATCCAGAAGCGGTCGCCACAGCTATAGCGGTCGTGCCTGATCTTGGTCTTGCCGCGGCAAGCTTTGTTGATGGTCTGGGCCCCGAAATCGGGTACCTTGGCATGTCCTATATCGACATGGCCGGCGATGCTCTTGGCGGGCATGGCCTCAATGCGCTGAGCCTGCTTTGATGACGATCGTGAATGATGGGTATTAGTTCTACAGACTAGACCATAAAGTCTGTACAAGCCGCGCTTGTCCCCGGTGTGGAACAACGTTCGGCGTCAGCTGCGCCCGGTAGACCGTCCTACTGCCGCCAAGCATCTTGTAAACGCTGGCGGCCAGCGTGCTTGCACGAATGATACTTCACGGCCATGTCGTGGCTTCGGAAAAGCTCCTACGAGACACCGCCTTCAGTACCGATCCGTCCAAAGCGGCCTCTGTAAGCTCAGGTCAGGCTAACATCACCTGCGCCACGACTGCCTGTAGCTCATCTATTCGGAACGGTTTACGCATCAGTATGGCATCCGTGCCCACAGCAGCTTCAATCGCAGCAGTGTCCGAATAGCCGCTCGCGAAGATGATGGGCAGGTTGGGATAAATCTGGCGCGCAGCAGTAGCGACCTCGGCTCCGTTCATGCCGGGCATGGCGAAGTCCAAAACAACGAGATCAGGTTTGCTTTGAGCAAGCGCCGCCAAGGCGGAGGGGCCATCGTGGACTTCTCGAACCTGATAGCCCAGCGACTCCAGTGATGCTGTCAGCAAAAAACGCACATCTGGATCATCATCGACGACGAGGACCTTTGCGCTGCCCTGCTGCTGGTTTGTGAGTGTGCTCAGCTCCGGCTCTAGCACTGACGACTGGGTGCCTGTCGTAGGTAGGTACATCCGGATCGTCGTGCCAATTTGCGGCTTGCTATCAATCCGAACCGTTCCGCCGGTTTGCCGGGCCATGCCATAGACTTGGCTCAAGCCTAGTCCCGTGCCTTTGCCAACGCCTTTGGTCGTGAAAAAAGGATCGAACGCCCTAGCCGCAACATCAGCATTCATGCCGATGCCAGTGTCGCTCACCGACAGTTCTATATACTCGCCAGCCTGCAACTCACCGTCGCCTTGAGTTTGGTAAGCTCGCCCTGCAATGTTCAGCTCCCCTCCTTGAGGCATGGCATCGCGTGCGTTGATCGCCATGTTCAGCACAGCCATTTCCAGTTGTGTGGTGTCGGACAACACAGGCAGTTTCGCCTCGGTCAGATTGAGGTTCAGTCGCACCAAAGGCCCAAGAGTTGAGGTGAGCAGCTCGCGCATGCCGTTGACTAGGTCAGCAACATGGACAGGTTTCATTTCGATACACTGGGCCCTGGAGAACGCAAGCAACTGCCCGGTCAGCTTGGCACCCCGTTCTGCGGCCTCGAGCCCGGCCTGGACGTATTTCTTCACTCTTTCCAGATTGTCTGGCTTACGCCGGATCAGATCGAAGGCACCCATCACAGCATTGAGTAGATTGTTGAAGTCGTGCGCGATGCCACCAGTGAGTTGGCCAACAGCTTCCATCTTCTGAGTTTGACGCAAGGCCTCTTCCGCCATGACCTGGCGTGTAACATTGCGGCTCGATCCGATCAGTCGTGTAACCCGTCCATTGGCATCGCGCACCGGAACAATGGAGGAGTCCCAATGCTGGGATTGCCCGTTCAGCTCGTAAACTTCGCGGAACTGGTAAGTCTCTCCGCTTTCGACAACGTGGCGGTAAGTTTGGAGCAAGCCTTCAACAACTTCCGGCGCAAGGAACTCCTCTACGCGCTTGCCACGAACGTCCTCAATCATAAATCCGAGGGCCGCCTGGTGTGCCGGATTGAGTTCTTCGACAGCAAAAGTGCCGTCCTGTTGAACGTTGATGACGAACAGGGCTTCTGGCGTGTTCTCGAAATAGGCTCGGTATAAGGCATCCGCTTGCCGCCGTTCCTCTTCAGCTTGGGCGAGCATGGCCTGAGCTTGAACGCGATCGGTGACATCATAGGCAGTCTGGACAGCGCCGATCAGATTGCCGTCCTTGTCGCGCAAGCTTTGGAAGCGCACTTCAAAGGCAGCACGTTCTACTCCAGGATCGCCGAACTCATCGGTAAGGACATACTCTTCCCCCGCAAGTGCCCGGCTCCAGCCCTGGGAAACTCGCCGACGCTCACGTGGCAGGTGTGCGACCAAGTCCAGAAGAATGTCGCCTGCTTGAGGTCGCTTGCCATACACGCGCTCGAACTCATCCATATTGGCTTTGTTGAGTGCCAGGATCTTGAAGTTGGGATCGCACACCATGATCGATGCCGTGGCACTCTCAACCAGGGTCGCGAACAGCTGCCGCTCTGCAAGTGCCTGAGCGACGCGGCTTTCCAAATTGGCATTGAGGTCACGCAGTTCCTGCTCGATGGCTTTACGCCGGGTGATGTCGATAGCTGTTCCGATGACACGAAGGCAGCGACCGTCCTGATCAAAGACACCGCGGCCTTTAGCAGCTACCCACCTTATGGCGCCATCTTCCTTACCGATTGTTCGGTACTCAACGTCGTAGAGAGCACGTGTCGAAGGATCAATGGCTGCATTGAAGGCAGCAATGGTGGCATCGCGATCGTCAAGATGTAGTCCCATGTAAAAGTCGGTCATGGAAACAGGCACGTCCGGAGAGATCCCGAACAAACCCTTGACCAGAGGAGGCCAGACTAACTGGTCCCTGACAACGTCCACATCCCAAAAGCCGATCTCGGCGTGTTCGGTGGCTAGGCGCAGCCGCTCTTCATTTTCACGAAGTCGTTGCTCAGTGCTGCGTTGATGCCCCATATCGCCTGTGTTCTGGTCCAGGCCGCCATAGGACGTCGGCGAGTCATCTTTGTCCGTCACGTTTGACCCTTCTTGCCGAAAGCTTTGGAACTCGGCGTCTGCGCAAAGCTACAACAGCTATTGCTCGTCGTCTCTGTTGTTTCCTCAACTGATCAATGCCCGAACGAGCAGCGTACCGAAGCCGTGAGATCGCAACTTAGCTACAAGTGCACCGCAGCATCTTGCGTGTAGGACAGCCTCAAGCACGCGGTATCCAGTCGAAGGACTTGGCGAATGATCCAATTGTCTGGCATGTAAGCACTGACATGCCTATCAGCGCCCGCGCCTTTGTACGATCGCAGCTCTTGTTCTTCGCGTTGGGCCTGTTAGCGCTCACGGCGATCGTCTCTGTTGCCATCTGGCTGGGAGCAAGATCTGAACAGATCGCGACTGAAATCCTTCAGGCGCGTGATCTCAAAACTGCATCGGTAGAACTGAGTGCGCTTGTGCAGCGCGCCGAGTCGAGCCAACGCGGTTTTCTTTATACCGAGAACGAGGTCTATCTGGCTCCTTACGACCTCTCCAAAGCGTCGGCACTCCAGGGTATCGAAGAACTTACGCCTCGGCTTGCAACATATCCCGACCTGCTGCCGATTGCAGAGCGCCTGGAGGGGGTGCTGAAAGACAAGTTTCTCGAGATGGATCAGACGATAGAATTGACACGATCTCGAAACACGTCTGACGCCCTCGATTTAGTGCTTACCAATCGGGGCAAAGCTCTGATGGATGAGGCAAATATCTACACTAGCGGCTTGAGCTTGGCCGCAGATAACCGGCTGGCGAACCTGGTTGCTGAGCAGACGGAAAACACTCTCCTGCAGCGTTTGGTGTCAATAATTGGTGCATTTGTAGCTATAGGAGCCGCTGCCGCAGCCCTAGTCACTATCCTGCGATACAGCGGAGAACTGGCTCAAGCTCGCCAGTCTCTTACCAGCGCAAACGCCCAGCTCGAAAGTAAGGTCGCCAGTCGCACAGCGGATTTGGCAAGACGCACCGAGGAGATGCGAGCGGCCAAGGATCGTGCTGAACTTTTGGTGGATGAAGTCAACCACCGCGTCGCCAACAGCCTTGCCATGGTGTCTTCGCTGGTAGGGCTGCAAGCCAATGGCAGCAAACATGCCGCAACCAAAGCCGCGCTTGCCGAGACCCAGTCTCGCATTCAGGCAATCGCACTAGTGCACCAGCGCCTTTACAGTTCAGGCGAAATTCAAGATGTAGCGCTTGATGAGTATTTGCGCAGCGTCCTTGACCAATTTCAGTCAACCATGGGAGACGGTCGTATTGCGCTGCGCTATGAGCTCGAACCTATATCCTTGCGAACCGATACCAGCATTAACCTGGGCGTGATCGCGACAGAGTGGGTGATGAACGCAGCTAAGTATGCTTATCCCGACCAGAGCGGGGAAGTGCGCGTAACTCTTCGCCTATTGCAACAAGGCGAGGTCCTTCTATCGGTTGAAGACGATGGCGTTGGGCGGGGCAAAACGCCTGTCCAAGGCACCGGCCTTGGCAGTCGCATTGTTAAAGCGATGGCAGCCTCGATGCGCGGCCAAGTTGAGTACGCCGACCGCGCTCCAGGCTTTTCCGCCAGATTGGCGTTTCCACTGGCTGCTGCCTGATTAGCATTGGCTTGATGCTCATCCATCGCTATCAATCCAGCAACGGAGGATCGCACAGTGCAGCAGCGCACCGAATGGCTTTTGACCCTATGCACCGTGCTCGGCCTTGTGTGTCCTGTTGGGGCGTTTGCCCAGGCCGACGTCCCGCCTGGGATAACCGAACCTATTGTGCTTGCTCCCTTTGTACCTAGTGACAATGTGTGCCAGACCGCGCCTGAGCTCACCAAGTCCTTGGTGTTTGTTCAAGACAACCGACGTGACTTTATGGAAGGGGTTGGATTTGGTTTAAGCCGTGCAGCAGCTGATCGCGGCTTGAATTACAGCAATTTGCTTGCCGACAACGATGCATCTTTGATGATCGAGCAGGTGGCGGAACTTCAGAGTGAACGCGTTGGAGCTATCGTCGTGGCTCCGGTCGATCCCCGCTCCTTATCGCCTAGCCTGCAGCGTTTGATTGAAAAAGGCACTTACGTCGGCGCCGTAGTGCCCCCACCAGCGGTTACAATTTTGAATGCGCCACAATACCTCACCGGCAAGACGCTTGCTGAAGAAGCGGCCCGCTACATCACCGAAGAGCTTGGCGGGACGGCAAGGGTGGTCCTGCTCACCCATGATAGCTTGCAATTCCTAGCGCCTCGGTTCCGGGCCATGCGAGATGTGCTGGGCGAACTGCCAGGGGTGACAATCGTCGCGGACATCTCCCCAACGCCCGTGAGTGAAGACGGCGGTTATACCACAACGAAAACGATCCTGTTTGCGCAGCCGGAGATCGATGTGATCTTGGGAGCTGACACGGTTGTACTAGGTGCCCTACGAGCGCTTGAGGAGGCCGGCAAAGCACGTCCGGATCAGTTCCTGGGCGGGATCGATGGGGAGCCCAATGCGGTCTTGGCGATGCAGAGGGAAAACAGTCCCTATAAGGCGACGGTGAGCTTAGCGTCCCCCGTTTTTGGATATGCGCTGGGTCAATATGCTGCCGACTGGCTGGACGGTAAGCATGTGCCCCAAGCCATGGATGTGCTACCAAGCTTGCTGACGTCCGACAGCATCGAACAATACCGTTCTGACTTGGCCGATCCTGCCGCAGTTTGGAGCAATCCAGAGCGCCGGGACGCTTACCTGCGCATGTATGGGAGTATCTGCTTTAACACTCGCGATGAGTATCTCAACTTCGCATGGTCGTCAGAGAACTAGTTGATCGGACAATGTTTAAGCAGGCTAATTATCGTCCTGAAGCAGTGCCAAACGGCCTTTTATAATCGCGGCTGTAATATCCGTGTCCTGCGTTGAAAGGACAAGTTAGTAGGTGGGGTGCCCCATCAGATTTCACCGCCTAGTTCAACGCCAAGCTCCTGCGAGAAGCCGATCTATTCACTGAGCTCCAAGTTAACGTCACCCATAGGTTCTCTTCCATCATAGGAATATGTGACTGTCAGCTTGCGAGTGGGTGCAATCACGTTCAACTCCCAAATACAATCGCACAGTCGAACATCACCCTAGTAGTACCCTGACTTAGCAAGAAGATTACAATCGGAACGCAATGCCACCACTCATTCACTGCATTTAGGTGGTCGCAAGACGGTGTTAATGAAATGCCTGAGGCCCCGGCAAATTTAATGTCGCGATCAATCCTGAAGGTTTCCAGTCCATTGTGATAGCGCCCAAAAGTTGGTGACGAACAATGCCATCGGCGATTACAATCCCAAAGCCAGCGCCTGTCGGTTTTTGAACAGGGGGCCCCCCTGTCTCGACCCAGTTGATAGAAAAGCCTCTGCTTCGCTCCTGCATCCAAGCAATCGACACATGGCCGCTTGGTTGTGACAAGGAACCATGTTGGGCAGCATTCATGGCAAGCTCGTTAACAACAAGCCCGATCGGTTGGACAACAAGCGGATCAAGCTCGATTGGAGGACCGGCAACTGTAAGCTGTTGTGGCGGCACAGTCTCCAATTGCCTCTGAATGAGTTCCTCTAGCGACACACCGGTCCAGTTGCGCTCTGCCAGCATCGCATGGGTACGTGCCAGCAATTGGATCCGCTGCTGTACAGCCGCCGCATAGTGGTGAGCATCGTCTGATCGGCTCAGCCGAACAATGCTATCGACCAGCGCCAAGACGTTTTTGGCTCGATGATCCACTTCCATAAGGAGGCGATGCTCCGAAGCTTCCAGTGCTTGCACCTGACGATATTTGGTTTGATCGAACTGAGATCCGAAGTGGTAGAGAAGATTGCCAGCTTCGTCGTGTACAGGGGAGAGATGAAGCATGTTCCAAAACGAGGATCCGTCCTTGCGGTAATTCAACAGCTCGACAGAAACATCACGTTCGGTTTTGAGCCCAGATCGGATCTCCGCAATGGCCGCCTTTGAGGTTCCCATGCCCTGCAAGAATCGACAATTGCGTCCTAGTACTTCGTCACCTCGATAACCTGTGAGATGAAGAAAGGCATTGTTCGCCAAAACAATCGGGTGGTCCGGTCGCCTTGCGTCCGTAACCACCATAGGCATGCGCGTTCGCTCAAACGCTACAGCGGCAAGTTCTTTTCTTTCAGGGAGAGCACCGATGTCGGCAGCAGATGGCAGGTCGCCCTTAAGTTCACTCTTTTGGGGTTTGGTCAACGCGCACCTCAAACTTTTCAAACCCTAACGCCCAAAGTTCATTCCGTTTCCAAGCATCGACCAACCACCTGCAAGCCAGCAGCAATTGGCAGATAACAATCAGCTTGGCAGGATCAACGCTGGACAGGTTTGCTTGGCTGCCCTTTGGAATGGCTCAAAGACAGCAAGTAGTTGGTAGGCGGTGCGATGCGGTACTCGGTTCTTGTTCCCCAAACTCGTCCGTTGCCTTGCCACAAACAACAGACTGTTCATCGTACCCCTCGCCCTCGTTAGGTTGCCGCTTGAAGGTCGGCGAGAGCGACCCGCAAAGTACAAATTAGGCCTGAGGGCGCAAAATTAATATCGACTTGGCTAGACTCCCCAGCGATACCGCTCCTGATCAAGCGTGTACCAAATCCTGGTGAATGCGGTTCTACAACGGTGGGTCCGTTCATCTCCCGCCAGTTGAGAAAGAATTCATCTGACGCTCCAGCCAATCCCCAGCTAATCGTCACCTTGCCACCATTTGCCGACAGTGAACCGTACTTTACAGCGTTAGTGGCCAGCTCATGGAGAACGAGCGACAAAGACAATGCTGCTCTGGGCCCGACTTCAAGGTCAGGACCTGCAAGCTCGAACCGACCAGCATTGCCGTCATCATGGAGATGAACGGTTTTGGCAATGACATCATGCAGGACAGCCCTTTCGGACAAACCGGACACAACAAGATCATGTGCTTGAGCAAGCACTACTAGGCGTTGGACGATGGTGTCGCGAGCCGTGCTCAGGTCTGTAGCCTTGCGCAGGGACTGAGTGACAATGCCTTGAACGAGCGCAAGCTGGTTCTTTAAGCGATGGCTGAGTTCCTGATTGAGAACTGATTGAAGCTCTTGTGCTTGTTTGCGGGCATCTATGTCCATAACGACGCCAATCAGTCGAAAAGGGCTCCCCTGCGCGTCCAGCAGGAACTCGGCCCTGACCATCAGCCAGTGCACAGACTGATCCTGCCAGATACAGCGATACTCGAACTCGACGAAGCGTTCGCCATTCTGCAGGGCTGCCAAAGCCACCTCTCGCATCCGTTCGCGTTCGCCGGGATAGTACCGGGAGCGGATCTCCTCCATGGTGGGCTGGGCATCATGGGGAAAGCCGAGCAATTTGTTAAGTTCGGGAGATGACGTGACCTGCTCTGTTGCGACCTCAAGCTCCCAAACGGCCATTTTGCCGGCCGTAACGGCTAATGTCAGCCGGCTCTGGCTCTGCTGCACCTGCTGCTGCAGTAGCATCCGATCCGTGATGTCCTGCAGCGTGCCGATATAGCGCACCGCACGTTCTCCGTTAGGCCCCGGACCAAAAACAGCTTCTCCATGCGCCAGCAGCCAGCGTATTTCGCCATCGGGTCGTATGATCCGATATTCGTAAGGAACACGTTCCCGGATAACAGGATCGAGTGCGCGTTTAGACATGGCCGAGGTTCTTGGCAGGTCTTCAGGATGCACAACACGGCGCGCTTCCTCTATGGTGATGACGTGGTCCCGAGGAAAGCCACAAAGGGCTTTGGCGCGCTCCGAATAGGTCATCGCACCGGTGCAGACATCCCAATCCCAAATGCCGATTTCCCCCGCTTCCGTGGCGAGGGCAAGCCGGGCCTGGCTCTCTTCCAGTTGCTCCTTGGCGAGCCGGTCAGCCGTACGATCACGCAAAATCTTGAGAAAACCGTCTGGCGCTGGTCCATCCTGCAAGAGCAACAGCTCGCTACTGGCCCACACTCTTGAGCCGTCTTTGCGCATATGCCAGCGCTCATCCGCCGCCTGCCCTTTGGACAATGCTTCGCCTAGCTCTGCTTCAGGAATTTTGCTTCTCTGATCTTCTGGCGTAAAGATCAGAGAAGCAGACTGGCCCAGCGCTTCCTGTTCGGTCCACCCCAGGACTTGCTCGGCGCCCTTATTCCAGTAGGTGATCGTCCCCTTCAGATCGGTGGTGATAATCGCATAATCCGACGCACTCTCCAGTATCCGGTCGGCTATGCGGCGCATGGGCATGAACACCTCGAACAAAAGGCAAGGACATGGAACTGGGTAAGACGTTCTAGGAACTATTTGTAGGTAAATACAAGTGGCACTTATCGTATCCGCTACACCGACGGTTCTTGCAATTGCCACCGCTGGTTGAAGTGCAGCGCAATTTAGTCCTTGGCAGTGCGACAAAGACCGACATCAGAGAGCCTGGAGACCGGCATTGAAAGAGAAAAGCCATGCTTAGGCTGCTGTTGGGCGCACTCTAAGGGTTGAACGATTAAAGTGGGTCGTAAACAGCCCCTTACCTGGCAACCAAGCTGAGCCAGGACATATTTGCAAAAAGTACAACTCTAAGCATGAACAGCCTTGAGAGGTTTAGTCTGCGATCAATTCTCTTACTCGTCGGGCCAAGACTTCAATCTGGAAGGGCTTTGTCAGCACCTGCATTCCCGGATCAAGATGCCCATGGTTGAGCACGGCGTTTTCCGCATAACCAGTGATGAAGAGCACTCGCAGCTCAGGCCGTGACACCCGTGCCGCATCGGCCACTTGCCGGCCGTTCGTCCCACCGGGGAGTCCAACGTCTGTGATCAACAAATCAATGGGTTGCGGTGAGTTTAGGATTTTCAGCGCGGACGCTCCATCCCCTGCTTCGATAATAGTATAACCTAACTCTTCCAAGGCTTCGGCGGCAATCATTCGTACCAAGGGTTCATCATCGACCAGAAGCACTGTTTGCCCCTGATCAGCTCGAGGTGCTTGCTGGGCTGTTTCCTCAGCCGTCTGCACTGCCACGTCGCCGAGATATCGAGGCAAATAGATGCAAACCATCGTGCCTTTGCCAACTTCTGAGTAAATCCGCACCGCGCCTCCGGACTGACCAGCAAACCCATAAACCATGGACAGCCCCAGGCCAGTCCCTTGCCCTAAAGGTTTGGTGGTAAAGAACGGATCGAATGCGCGCTCGACCACATCAGGTGTCATACCTGTTCCAGTGTCGCTGACGCACAAAGATACGTACTGCCCTGCTGCCATGTTGTGCTGGCGCGCGCTGCGATCGTCCATCCAGCGATTGCCTGTCTCAATGGTCAGCTTGCCACCATCAGGCATGGCATCACGGGCATTAATGCAAAGGTTGAGTAGCGCATTCTCAAGCTGACCGGCATCGACCGAAGTGGTCCAAAGACCTGAAGCGCTGACAGCTTCTACATCTATTGCGGGTCCAACACTGCGGTTGACGAGCTCCAACATCCCATTGACTAGGCCGTTAAGATTGACTGGTTTAGGTTCTAGCGTTTGGCGGCGGGAAAACGCCAGCAGGCGCTGTGTCAAGCTCGCTGCTCGCTGTGCTGCTCCACTGGCTGCTGTGATGTAACGGTCGAGCTCGGCTATCCGGCCTTGGGCAAGCCGGGTCGACATCAGTTGCAGACTTCCACCAATGCCAGCGAGAATGTTGTTGAAGTCGTGGGCAAGTCCACCTGTTAGCTGCCCAACTGCTTCCATCTTCTGCGATTGTCGAAGAGCTTCTTGCGCGTGCTCCAACTCCTCTTCACGCGCCTTGACCACGCTCATGTCCCGGCCAACGGCGATGAAATTCTGACTGTCTGGCTCAGGCGCAACAGTCCATTCGATAGGTTTGTAAGTGCCATCGGCGGCCGCGATACGGTTCTCGAAGCGGGTAGGCCGTCGAGTTTCGGCCATGTGGCTAATTGTTTGGAGAGTTGGTGGCATGTCGTCTGGGTGCATGAAGCTTGCGTAGCCACGCGAGAGCAATTCCGCTTCGCTCCAGCCGAGGATGGTAGTCCAGGCAGGGCTAACAGCCGACATCATGCCGGTGTAGTCCGCTCGCGCAAGCAAGTCCTGCGACAGGTTCCAGAGCCGGTCACGCTCTGCGGAGCGTTCAGCGACTTGCGCTTCCAACGTTTCATTGAGTTGACGAAGCTCAGCTTCCGCTCTGGCGTGCTCCACGGCTGACCAGGTTCGCTCGGCCACGTCCTCGATCAGTCCGACATCTTCCTTGGTCCAACGCCTTGGTTGATGATGATGCAGGTATAGCGCCGCAACGAACCGCCCTCCTTTGATCAGCGAAACGGTGGCAACTGATCGAACCTGCAAGGCCGCAAAAGCGGCAGTGGCACTCGCATCCTGTGCTCGCGGATCTTGCAAAGTATCGTTGATGGCCAATGTCACGCCTTCACGAAGGGCGCTAAAGATCACTTCGCCGAAAGCCGCAAGGTCGTGCGTGCCGCTGTGGCTTGGGACCGAGCCGTCGGTCCAGTTTTCTTCAGTCGTGAAATAGCGCTGCTCTGGATCAAGATTGCCATAGCCAACGCGGCTTACCCCAAAATACTGACCCAAAGATGCCTGTGCTGCCCTGATGATGGACAGTGGATCATCAAAGCCTCGGAAGTTAGACTCAAGATTGAGGAGAAACTCCTGACGGTGCTTGGCGAGCACCGCTTGTGTTGTCTCAGTGCAGATGCACAGAACCGAGACAATGGTGGAGGTCTCGTCACGCACCGGGCTGTAGGAGAAGGTGAACCAAGCCTCCTCTGGATCGGGTCGGTTCAGAGTTACTGGCAGATTGTCAAAACGAGTGGACTGACCTCCAAAGGCCTTATCGATGACATGCCCAACGGTATCGCGCACTTCAGGCCAAACATCAAAGAAGGGCCTTCCAAGGGCACTGGGATGATGGTGCCCCAGAATAGGAGCGTAGGCCTCGTTGTAGATCAGCACCCGCTCTGCGCCCACAAGGATGAACATGGGAAATGGAGAGCTTTGGACCACATCAACCAAGGTCCTGAGTTCGGGCGTAAGCTGACCAACCAAGCCATTGATCCGCAAAGCCTGATTTCTCTCAAGGTCGGCAAGCTCGGACACCTTGGCACTCCATTACGCCGCGGCAGATTGGAAACTGGACTCTTCTGTTAGCCAGTGCTGACCAACTCGTCTACCCAGGTGGTCTAAGTCGAAGCAAGGCGCAGTGAAATGAGGCGAAGAAGGGATAGTGCCGTCCTGACACAGCTAGAATTACTTAGGTGAGAGTGAAAGTTGAAACTTGGGAGCAACCCAGCGCTAAAAGGTTTGTTTCAGCACTTGGGGACATGACGCGAGGTTTCGCTCACAAATGCTCACGAGAAGGAAGTAGCGGAACAGACTTGGCACGCTCCCGTTTTGCCGCGGCAGTCCCGGGAGTTTACTGAACTATGCCAATCATCGGATTTCACGCATCCCACGAGCAGATCGATCCCGCCTCGCTGCTCAAATCTGTTGTTCAGGCTGAACAAGCCGGCTTTGACGCCGCAATGTGTTCAGATCACTTCACGCCTTGGAGCCAACGACAAGGGCAGTCCGGTTTTGCTTGGGCATGGCTAGGCGCAGCATTACAAGCCACGTCCTTGCCGCTTGGCGTAGTGAATGCTCCGGGTCAGCGGTACCATCCAGCGATCATCGCTCAGGCAGGTGCCACATTAGCGCAGATGTTCCCCGAGCGATTCTGGATAGCGCTAGGATCCGGAGAGGCCGCCAACGAGCATATCACAGGCGATCGCTGGCCCGACAAGGCGACGCGCAATGCGCGGCTGGGTGAATGCGTCGAGATCATGCGCCGTTTGTTTGCCGGCGAGACCGTCTCGCATCGGGGGCATGTAACGGTGGATCGAGCCAAGCTATGGACGCGTCCCGCGCAACCACCCAAAATGATCGGCGCAGCCGTAACTGCAGAGACTGCTCATTGGGTCGGCGGCTGGGCCGATGGGCTGATCACCATCAACCAGCCGCATGACAAGCTGCAGCGCGCCATTGATGCCTTTCGATCCGGCGGCGGCGAAGGAAAGCCCATCTATCTGCAAATCCACCTCTCTTATGCACAAGACGCAGCGGCCGCGCTCGACATTGCCTTCGAGCAATGGCGCTCGAACGTGTTCTCTCCGCCCTTCTGCTGGGATCTCGAACTCCCCGAGTATTTCGATGAAGCCTCACGCTTTGTTCGCAAAGAGGATATGCACGCTTCAGTGCTCATCTCCCATGAGCCCTCTCGCTATGTCGACCTACTGGGCGAGTTTGCAGCGCTAGGGTTTGATGGCCTTTACCTTCATCATGTCGGCCAGGAGCAGAGCCGCTTCATCGAAGTTTTTGGCGAGCGCGTCCTTCCCCAACTGAAAGGGAGATAATGGCGGTGGATCTCTCTCAAACCGGTGATCTTTGGTGGAAGAACGCAGTCTTTTATTGCCTCGACGTGGAGACGTTCAGGGACGGCAATGGAGATGGCGTGGGGGACTTCCAGGGCCTGACCAACCGGATCGACTACCTTGCGGGCCTCGGCGTCACCTGCATCTGGTTGATGCCCTTTTATCCAACAGCGCACCGAGATGATGGCTATGACATCATCGACTACTATGCGGTTGATCCGCGTTACGGTTCGTTGGGTGACCTCGTCGAGTTTTTGAGAACGGCCCGGGACCGGGGCATTCGGGTGATCGCCGATCTTGTTGTCAACCACACGTCAGCCGAGCACCCTTGGTTCAAGGCTGCCCGCGCGGACAAGAGTTCGCCGTTCCGAGACTGGTATGTGTGGCAGGACACCATACCAGAAGGTACTTCTAAGAGCCTAGTCTTTCCCGACAAGGAAACCAGCAATTGGGAGTTGGACAAGAAGACGGGTCAATACTATCTGCACCGCTTCTACAAGCATCAGCCCGATCTCAACATCGCCAATTCAGATGTTCGGGAGGAAATTCGCAAGATCATTGGGTTCTGGCTGGAGTTGGGCCTGTCTGGCTTCCGGGTCGATGCCGTGCCCTTCCTACTTGAGATCGAAGGCATTGCCCAGGCGATGGACCTTGCGCCGCATGATTGGCTACGCGATCTGCGCGGATTTCTCGAGCGCAGACGGGGTGACGCCCTCCTGATGGGGGAGGTCAATCTCGAGTACGAGGCGGTGCGGAAGTTCTATGGCGACGGCGGAGGCGACGAACTCCACATGTGTCTCAACTTCAACCTTAACCAAGCCTTCGCGCTGGCATTGGTCCGGCAGGACGCCAGCGCGTTGGTTCACAATCTCAGGGCGATGCCCACGCTGCCGAGGGACGGAGCCTGGGCGAACTTCGTGCGCAATCACGATGAGTGGTCGCTCGACAAGCTCACGGAGGCTGAACGGCAAGAGGTGTTCCGCGCTTTTGGTCCCAAGCCGGAGATGCAGCTGTTTGGACGCGGACTTCGCCGCCGCCTGCCCACGATGCTGGACGGGGACCAAGCGCGACTGCGCATGGCGTATAGCCTGATGTTTGCGCTTCCCGGCGCCCCGGTGCTTTTTTATGGCGAAGAGATCGGCATGGCGGAGAACCTCGAAATCGAGGGCCGCATGAGTGTGCGCTCTCTTATGCAATGGTCGGATCGGGAGAACGGGGGCTTCTCCGAAGCGCCGGCTAAAACGTTATGCCGCCCCCTGCTGAAATCCAAAAAATGGGGCCCTCCAGCCGTCAACGTCCGGGATCAGGAACGTGACACGGGCTCTTTGCTGGCCTGGATGGAACATCTTATCCGCCAAAGACGAGAAATGCCTGAAATCGGCTTTGGATCGTGGAGCCTGCTTCCAGTATCGGACCCTGCGATCCTTGCCTTGAGCTATCAATGGGGTGAGCGCAGAGCCATCGTCATCCACAATCTCGCATTTGACCGGAAAGAAGTGTCGTTCCCGCTCAAGCAGGGGCAGGAGAAACTTATACTCACAGCCAGGTTAGGCGATGCTGACATCGTCGTACGCGATGACGGCACTATGACCCTCAGCATGGCTGGGTATGGTTGCCAATGGATACGGGTAGAGAGCTGAGACAAGGGTCCAAAGCAAAGCATCGACACCCTAAATCTCGGCAAACTGCATAAAACGTCAGGTGCAAACGTCCAAATAAGATATCAATGCTTGCTGCAGAATATCGGCAGCGCCGCAGATATCTATCAGCTCCTTCTCACCATTGGAAAGCCTTCGGATATAAGTCACTGGGACCGCTATTCGACCGGACCTGGTGAGAACCCGGGTGGCTATTCCGGGCGCCAATCCGCCGGACCGCGCAAATGCCTTACGCGATCATGTCCTCTTTGTCAGGCACGACGTGCATTGCGAGGTTCTCGAGACAACACACCCAGTGTCTTCGTCGATTGGTAGAGCGGCGCATCTTGGATCGACAGCACTTATGGGATCTCCTGACGTGCCGATCCTAGCGTCAGCTTGCAGGAACGCCAACTTGAAGTACTGGCGACCGAGATCGGGTGGAACTGGCTAGCCGACTACGCTTCCCAACTGCCTGTTGGAGGCTCCTCCGCAAAATGCTGCAGGCGCCAATTGCCCTTACCAGAAACATAAGCCCTTGCGAGCCTAGCTGGTCAGGTTGGCGAGCACCTATATGTCCGTTGAAGAATAGCAAGGCTTGAAATGCTTGAGCGGTAAATTCGAGTGACTGCTTGGCAAGGATCATAACGGTTACAGTGCTGTGTCAAGCATACCGCAAGAGCTTTTACGAACAAACGCGAAGCGCACCATGGCCGCCAAAAAGGTGGAGTAGTTTCCTAAGAACCTCAGCTAGTAAGAGCTACTTCGCTTAGAGGATCACCGGCGTCGATTAAAAGACGCCCGCCCGGCCTGAGTGCGCGCTGTATTCGGATCAGCGCTTCTTTACCAGCTGCAGGATGTCGACCATCTAGTGCACCTACTCTCATGGCGAATGCTATGTCGAACTGACACATGCCATTTGGCAATTCGAAGTTCTCGATTGCCTGGCAAATGTACTTGAGCCGCCCAGTTGCAATTTCATCAGGTGAACCTGCCTTGGCCAGTTCAATGGCCTTGTGGGATCGGTCAATAGCGAGCACGTATACTTCGCCGATGCGTCGGCAGATCTCACGCGCTGCCACGCCGGGCCCGCAGCCAATCTCTAGAACACGCATTCCGGAGGCCAAAGGCAAGGCATCAACGAACTTGATGATGCGCGGCGACGGTTTGGCCGAGGCGAATCTGCTCGTCACTTGTTGGCTCCATCCTTCTCATGGACTTAGGACCAAGCCGTCCCTGTCCTGCGAGCTCGCAAGTGGGGCGCAGGCGTTATTTGGAAAGCTCGCTCCGTATCCTTCTCAGCTTGCAGCCGAACTATAGAAGCTGGGCCGGCTCCAGGGTCCTAGGTGGTCTTCTGCTTTGATCCTTCGATTAGTACCGCCTGCTGCCATCGGCTTGGCGCCTTATCAGTCCGGTGAACGCAGCCAACCCAGCAGCAGGGACGCTTCTTTCCCTCAAGTAGCTCCTCACACGTCCGCTCAATGCGACGTTGCCGGGTGGATACTTGTTTTGCATCTTCAACCCAGCAGATGAACTCATTTCGCCCAAGCGGCGTCAGAGACTCCCACAAGGCAAACACGTCTGAGTTTGCCTTGACAGCGGCCTCAAGATCTTCGCCAGCTATGTGAACTGTTCCCTGAGAAAACCGTCCCATTGAACTCTCCCGCAATTATCCAGGACTAAACATCCTTGCACGGCTTCAAGAGCAAACACATTTGAGATTGCTTGGTTTTTGGACGGCTGTCCATTCCATGAGCGCAGTTTGACATTCTTCATATTGTTTCAAGAACGCAATTGGGCTCAAGTGGCCTCCTCTCGCATTCAGACCGGCCAGGTGACGTTCTGCCGCTATGACCAAGGCTAGCAGAAATGACGCCCTTGGCTCAAATGGCTGGAATCGGCCGTGCCTTCATTTCACCTAGGGGCTGGAATGCGGATCGTTCCCTTAGGGGCACGTGTCGAGAAATAGCTACCGAGGCGATGCTGCACAACATTCCAATCCAAGGGGTCAACTTCAAGCCTTAAGCGCGATTGCCTCCGAGAGGAGAACACCAATGGCATCCTCCTCGATCTCGTCCCCTTGCCTGAAGCGGATGAAGGCTCCTTTCTTGAGATTGCCCTGCAGCAGCCCTTCATTGTTCTGCAGCAAGCGTCCATGCTCGAAATACAGAGCGACGCGGTCCTGATAGGGGAAGATAGCGCAAACATGTCCGGCGACATTGTGGTGAAAGTTCACTGACCGCCATCCAAACTTGACCTTGCCGCTTAATCCGGGGTGTGCCCCGACCATGGCAACAAGGCGGCGGCTTAGGGCTACGATCTCCGGCGGCAACGACGCCAGAAGCGTTGCAAGATCCTCCTCCAATGCCGGCATTTGTCAGGCGGCCAGCTTAAGAGTGACGTGCTGCATGGAGATGCTTGCCGGATCTATCATGCGCATGGCGGCAAAATTGCCCGCGGTGGCCTCCATGGCCGCAGCTGCCCCGTGGGCGTCGTCCATCGTTTTCCGAACGACCACATCAAGCCAGGTGACGATAATGGGAGGACACCACGATTGCTTTGGCTTGATTGGTCAAGGCATGAGCCGACGCATCATAGACGTTCATATTGGCAGTAGCCCAGCCACCGCCATGGTAATAGACGATCACCGGGAATGGACCTTCGCCCTCCGGCGTATAAACGCGAGCAGGAATATCGCCGGCAGGTCCAGGAGTCATAATCTCTCAAGTGCTCTCAAAACCTTCAGGAGCCGAACTCTCTTCTCGTTCCTTGAGCACTACTCGCTGGTGCCACTTCAGGCAATTTCGCCATTCAGGGATTGATGGGCGATGATGCTATTGGTCTGCTGGCAATTTGCAGAAATTAACAGATTTCTGGCCGTTTGCTGGAAAGCTGGTGAAATTACTGACCAGCAATAATCGACGATGCAGCGCCTAGGCGATGCTCACATTTTTAAAGTAGCGCGCGACATCTGTTTGCCGAAAGAAAACCCCCAGGGACATTGGGGGTTTTCACTTTGTCAACGTTGTTAGAAAACGCGATTGAAGGACAGCGTCTGGCATAGAATGCCGCGGCAGCCCTGGACCTTGACGGTGTTTGGACCGGTTTGGGTGACCGTCGCAGTGGCTTTGGCGCCGTTGAAGATAACCGAACCCTTCCACTTATTTGGTGCAGATGGCGCGGCCTGCATGACCTGCTGACCAACATACTGCAGATTGTCTTGAGTACGCGACTTACCCTGCACGTCGTTTAGGATACCGCACAAATTGGTGCCGCTCTCCCCGCAGAGGGAGAATGTAAAGGAGGTGCCGTATTTGTCGACGAAAACACCTTCCGGTGAAGCAGCCTGCGTCACGCGCGCTGCCTGCTCTTGAGCAAGAATAGGAGCGGCAGTTGCAGCACAAAGCATGCCGAGGGCTAAAGTGGTCTTCCAGAGTTGCATGGGTCTCTCCATTCACAACAGCACCGGTGTCCGGCAGTTGTGCTTATTGGTTGATAGAAATGATCGTGTGGGTAGAAATAGATCGATGCTCTTGAAGCGGGCGAGCAAGATGAAAATGTGCCAGAGCGGTTCCGGTGAACCGCCCTAGCTCGCGCTTTATCAGTTCAGGCGGTCAAGATACCGGCAGGTTTCGCGGTTTTGCTGGTTGGTGCCATAGTCGAAGATGGCCTGACGATCGTTGGCCCGGTCACGCCGCTCAGCTTCACGAAGCGGCAGAACCTGTGCCCGCTGAACATTGGCGTCAGCACCACCGGCAACTTGGTCTCGTTCAAAGAACGTTACTAGGCAAACCAATTCGCCCTGATTGCGGGATCGGCCAGCATCAAAGGAGAAACCATTGCCTCGCCCAAAGGAGAAGCTGAAGGTGACGTTCGGGCTTACCCTTGGACGATCGTTGCGGACCTCCCGATCGTTAGTCAGATAGCGGGACGAGACCCAGCCGTCCGGTCCAGAATGGGTGATGTAGCAGAACCCACTGGAGCGGCACTCTCCGACATTCACCGTCTCGCCTGGTGAAAGAACATCGACAACACCAAAGTTAGTCCCCGGTCCGGAACGAACATTAACCGACCCAGTAGCTTGCGCAGCTGAAGCAGCGCTCGTTCCGATCAGGATGGCAGTGGCCGTAGCGGCGATAGCAGTCGTAATGCGCTTGAGCGACATTTCGTACCTCTTGGTTGAAGTGCTTGCTCCGTGATCGGCATTGCCGAGCGCGGACGCAGTAACTGTTCAACCGCTATGAACCTGGATCGCTGTTAGGCGAATTGGAGTGCGGCGAACATGAGCGACGGAGTGCCGCTTTCGAATGCACACAATGCTTTACATCTCCTGAACACGACCTGAATGAGCGGTTCATTGTAGCGATGTAGTACGCGAAAACTTCCTGCTCTAAGCTCACAGCGGTAGTGAGGCTACTTTTCCGAATTGATTGCCGCGCTGTTTATTCGTCGGCTGCCAACCATGTCAGGCGGCGAATGAGCATCGACATGGAAAAAGAGAAGGGCGTTGAGAATGATACGAAGAGTAGCGGGTGAGTGAGAAGGTTGATCAGGGAGTGCGTCAGCATGTCTAAACCGTAGTCTCAAATCAGCGCCCACGATGCTCCTGTGTTGGGGCAAAGATCGGAAGCAATAATCTCTGGATAGACAACGTGCCCGGCATGAGCCAAGCCGAAATCTGGCTTGAGGTGTGACGAGCAACACCGCTGAGGCAGCGCACGTGCTTGAAGAAGCCGGCATTGCATGTTGCGACGAGATTGAGAATTTAGGTCAGGGATTTAACGGCTATTGGATTTCCAACCCGGCTTCGATCATCCATCTTGTCGACGCGAAGGATGGCTCATGGGACTAGAACTCAGGCGCGAGTCAAGACTGACGCTTTGGAGCTATCCGCAGCTGGCTGCGGATAGCTAGGCGAGGCAGGCCTTTTGCACCGAAATAGAACCACAAAGGCGCGTGAACTTAGAGAAAGAGTTCATTGGAAGGCTCCATGGCGAATGGTTGCTTTGTAGTAGTTTTTCAGCGGCGCTGAACGACCGAAACGGGGTCGACTGGAGACAGGCGGCTTCCGCAGCACCGCTGGAATTGCCGCCCCTAGACTTCAGAGTACCTGCTGCCTCTGCAGAAGTTGCGGCAGCGACGACATTCAACAGCAGTAACTCAAAATAGGTATTGCATTTACATAGGAGTCCTATATGTAGAGTGCATGGAAACGCCAACTGTCCCCAAATCGCTGCTCCTGCGCATCCACGAAGGTCTGGAGCGTGTGGCCACCGCCCTCCGCGCCGATGACTGGGTCAGTGCGCGTGCCGCCGGCGTGAACCCAACCCAGTTCGCCATCATGGCCTCCCTTGAAGGGCGCCCATCAGGAATGAGTGTGCGGGACATTGCCCTCCAACTTGGCGTCTCCCAGCCTTCCGCTACCGACTCGATCGCAGCACTTGAGCGCAAGGGTTATCTCTTCAGATCCCCCGCGCCCCAAGACCGCCGCTCCGTTCGCATCATGCTGACGGACCATGGTCGGGCTTCGCTAACTGCGGCCCATGCCACGCGCAGTGTCGCCGAACAGGCCGCCCGTTCCTTGGATGCTCGGCAGCAAGAGGAACTGCTTGTCTCGCTCGTTACCATGATCCGGCACCTGCAGGAGACCGGGGTCATTCCCATTCAACGCATGTGCGTCAGCTGTCGCTATTTTCGACCTTACGCGCATGCGGATGCGGCGCAGCCGCATCACTGTTCTTTCGTGGACGCAGCCTTCGGCCAGCACGAGTTGCGGGTCGATTGCCGCGAACACGAAACTGCCGATCCTTCAGCCCGGGCTGCCACCTGGGATGAGTTCAAACAGGATCACCCCCTCAACCCTCCAGGCTTTTGAAGAAAGGACTTCATCTATGACCCGCCTACCTCTCCTGGCAGCAACGCTGCTGGCAACGCTTTCGGCTGCGCCGAGCTTTGCGCACGACACCGGCATTCACGCCGAGCCGGCCAAAGCCGTCATGGCTTCGTTCGACATCATCGAAACCACCATCGTGACCAAGGGCGAAGAAGCCGTCTTCACCACCCGCGTCCGCGGTGAAGCGGGTGTCGACAAGCCCGAGGCCGTCGGCAAGTTCGAGGGCTCAAGCGTTTATGCTTATGTCTGGCCCACCAGCCTCAACAGCGGCGATATCGGCTTTGAGGCTGACCAAGGCATTGTCGCCCTTGCGGTGACCTTCCATCCCGATTTTGACGATGCCGCCTTTGGCGGCGTGAACCGTCACGTCTGGCATCCTCACTGGGTGGTCTTGGGCGAAGACGCGGCATGCCCAGGCGGCCTCAAGGTAAACGACATCCCGGAAGGCACTACGCCCAAGGTGCCGCCGACCTGGCCAAACGTTCCGCTACTGATCGATAGCCCGGAATATCCCACGACCTTTACCGGCGACACGGTGGAAGTGACGATCCCGCTCGAGCTGATCAGCGGCATTGCCGATGCAAGCTTCGATGGCGTCACGGCAGGTCTCAAGGTCAACGGGAACCTCCACGCGCCGCTTTTGTGCGTCGACAAGGTATTCAAGGTTGCTTCTGGTGACCTCAGCCTCCCCGGCAAAGTCAGCGCAGGTCTGTAGATAAGCCAAACAGAAGCCGGTTCGTCGACTGCCATCGACGAACCGACATGTCCCCACCCTCCAGGCAATGAAGAGAAGAAACATGAGCAGAATTAACCTTATCGCCCCCACGGATGCAACTGGCTCGGTCGAGCAGAGCTTTGCCGAGATCCAGTCTGCCTTCGGCGTAGTCCCCAACATGTTCAAGGCTGTCGGCAACTCACCTGCTGCCCTGGCCAGCATGTGGGGTTCGTTTGCTGCACTTGGCGGTGGTAGCATCGGAGCAAAGTTGGGCGAGCAGATCGCCGTGGCTATCGCCGACCGCAACAGCTGCAACTACTGCCTTGCTGCCCATACCAGCCTTGGCAAGAAGGTCGGTGCTACTGCCGCGGAAATGGCGGAAGCGCAAGCCGGCCGCTCAGCCGATCCGCGCACCGCAGCAGCGCTGAAGTTCGCCCTCGCCCTGGTCGACAAGCGCGGCAGTGTGGATGCGGCCGAAGTGGAGGAACTAGCAACTGCAGGGTTCAACCACGGCGAAATCGTCGAGATCATAGCCCATGTCTGCCTCAACCTTTTCACCAACTACGTCAACGTCGCCCTTGACGTGCCGGTGGACTTCCCCGGCGTAAAGCTGACCCGCGCCGCCTGATGTATAGGCTCGCACCGCGTGGTGCGGGCCATTCTCCCTCACGAGGTCGATCATGCCCTTGCCCCCACTTTCCATCGCCCCAGAACTGCACGTCCAGGAATGGCTCAACACCAATGATGCACCAACCCTCGCTAAGCTGCGGGGTCAGGTCGTGTTCCTTCACGCTTTTCAGCTGCTTTGTCCCGGCTGCATCGCCCAGGCCATTCCCCAGGTACAACGCATCGAGCGGGGGTTCTCTGGCGCCCGTCTGCAAGTGCTTGGGCTTCACACGGTATTCGAACATCACGAGGCCATGGCGCCGGTTACCTTGCGCGCATTCCTGCACGAGTACCGGATCACCACGCCTGTCGCGATAGACATGCCCGATCCATATTCAGACATCCCCATCACCATGCAGCGCTATGGCCTTCGCGGTACGCCGTCTTCGGTTCTTATAGGCCGTAACGGCACCATCTTGCACCAAAGCTTTGGCGTCGAAGATGATCTTGCAGTTGGCGCTCGTATCGCAGCCGCACTTGCAGCGCCGATCCCGTCTGATGTCCAAGATCCTGGTGGCGACTGCGCGACGGGGACCTGCACAATACCAGCCAATAGCTTAGGGAAACGCCGATGAAATCCGCCACCGTTATCCGGCATGTACATTTCGAAGATCTCGGCAGCCTCGCGTCGGTGCTCAGTGATCATGCATACGAGGTGACCACTCGCTCGGTTGGAGACGCCGGTTTCCTCGACTTCGATCCGACTGAGCCGGATCTTCTGGTTATCCTGGGCGGCCCGATCGGCGCCTATGAGGAGGCTTCTTACCCGTTCCTGGAAACTGAAAAAGATCGGATACGAACGCGGCTGGCGGACTGCTTACCGACTATAGGTATCTGCCTAGGCGCACAAATGATCGCGGCAGCATGCGGATCGCGCGTCTACCCATCCGGCGTCAAGGAGATTGGCTTTTCGACCTTGACCATCAGCGACCACGGAATGGCTGGTCCGCTCCGCCATCTAGACGGCATCCCCGTGTTGCACTGGCATGGCGACACCTATGACCTGCCCGACGGTGCGCAACACCTCGCATCAACCGGCTTGGTGTACCAGCAAGCATTCGCACTTGGTCATCATGTGCTTGGCATGCAGTTTCACGCAGAGGTCGATGGTGGCACAGGGTTCGAACGCTGGCTGGTGGGCCACGCGAGCGAACTCGCTGCGGCGAAGGTAGACATCATTGCTCTCCGAAGTGACGCCGAGAAAAACGGGCATGCACTCGTGCAAGCCTCGCGCCAGATGCTCAATGATTGGCTTCGGTCGGTTCCGGCTCGATAGAAGTTTCCGCCGTAGTGGCAAGTTGGCTCTCTCTGAGGGTAACGAACCGTCTGGTGAGTGTGCACCGGCAATGCTGGCTGCGGCGGCAGCTTTATGAGCATGAATCAAAGTGCTCGAACGACTGAATGGGGTCGATATCTGGCCATGCCTTACTTCGCTTTGGGTGGGAAACTGACGGTCCGCTTCTAATTGCAATCGATCAAAGGCGGCCGCTGTGTCAGAGGCGAATCGAGCGTGGGCCGCGCCAGGATCCACAAAACGTTCGAGCTAGAGCGACTGCTTCTGAGTTCCCCGCTTGCGGAGACTACCCGGCGTTTGCCCGTGATGCTTCTTGAAGGCTTTTGCAAAGGCAAAGCTATTCTCGTATCCAACGCGATGCGCCGTCGCGCTGATGGCTTCTCCGTCCTGCAGAAGCTGCCGCGCCAGGGTCATTCGCCATCGGGTGACATAGCCTAGTGGGGGTTCACCCACAGCTTGAGTGAACCTACGCCCGAATGCGGCTCGTGACAGCCCCGCGAGCCGGCCTAATGTCTCAACAGTCCACAAAGCCTCTGGGTTGGCATGAATGGCACTGATGGCGGCGCCGATCCGGCGATCACCCAGCGCATGCAGCCAAGTGGAATTTGGAAGCTCCTGTTGCAGCGCGATCCAAGTCCGAAGCCCATAAAGCAGCAGCAGATCAACCAGCAATTGGCTTGCCATTGAGACACCCGGCTTATGCTGCGATGTCTCGACTGTGAGCAGGTCCAAGACTGATCTTAGATCATCTCCCTGTTGGCTGTTCTTGAGGTGCAGCACCTCTGGGAGTTGGGACAACAAAGGGTGCCGAGTGAATGGCTCAAAGCTATAGGCGCCGCAGAGCACGATTGTCTCGTCTGCCTCGTCACCGGTTGCTTCGAAGGACTCCAGGCTCTCGGCCAATTGTGCAAAATCAACTGGGATCGTGTCCGGATCGTCCGCAAGGACGTGACGTACGCCGTGCGGGAAAATAATCAAATCGCCTCGGTGGAGCTTGATTGGTGCACTGTCCGCGGGAATGGCCCAGCACTCCCCAGCGCTGATCACGTGGAACCCAGCACGAGAACGGGTTTGCTGCGCTTCTACTGCCCATGGCGCGCGAACCTTGAGGCGGGAGGTTAGCCCACTTCCGATCTGCAGAACCTGTAGCACCTCTGCCAAGGCATCATGCCCCAGTTCGAGACGCTTGAACATAGAAGAAGGTGTCTCAGACATCGATACGCTCACAGCAGTGATCTAGCTTGCTGTGACAGAAATCCAAAGGAACGCCAAGATGGAACATACAAGCCTTGTTACAGGCGCGACTGGAACAACGGGACGACGGCTCGTTCCAAAGCTTCAAGCCGCCGGGGTGCAGGTTCGCGCTGCATCACGCTCACCTCAGGATGGTCAGCTGCTGTTTGATTGGGCGCGTCCCGAAAGTTTTGCCGAGGCACTCAATGGGGTGAACTCGGTTTATCTGATCACGCCGGCAATGGTCGAAGATCCCACTGATATGATCGAGCCGTTCCTTGAAGAGGCGCGGGGCGCAGGTGTGGGACGGATCGTACTGCTATCCTCTCTTGGCGTTGAGTTCCCGAACGAAGACGGCACATCTGGTCGACACAAGGTTGAACGCCTGCTGCAGCGAAGCGGTATCAGCTGGACCATTCTGCGGCCTGGTGGGTTTATGCAAAACTTCTCTGAGTCATTTGCATTACCAATGATCATGCAGGCCGACATGATTGCCTTGGCAACTGGCGAAGGGCGTGTTGCCTATGTGGATGGAGATGACATTGCGGCAGTCGCCACAGCCGCGCTGCTCAAAGAGCAGCACCATAACAGCACCTATGTTGTGACCGGCTCCGAAGCACTTTCTGGCTCAGAGATAGCCACGATCATTAGCCGGTACGCCGGTCGAGAGATCTCGTATCGAGCGCTTCAGTCAGAGGGGTTCATGCAGATGCTGACGGGCGCCGGTGTTCCGCTAGACTATGCTGCTGCAATGGTGCGCAACCAGGAGGCTATTGCCAGAGGGTGGGGCAATCGCATCTCTACCGACGTGCACATCGTGACGGGTCATAGCACAGTTAGGTTCGAGGACTATGCTGCCAGTGCTGCACCAATATGGCGGAAGTGAGCGCGATGGTAATCGGGCTCCTGGTCAGGTTGTTTTAAGCATTGATGGAAGTTCTGCTGCAAGGGTGTCGAGCGCCAGCCTTATCTTAAGCGGTAGGTTGCGCGCCTCAAGCCGTACCGCGTAGTTGTCGCGACTTGGGAGAGATCACGGGCAAGCACCACAGCATGTTTGTGGATCCGGCTTACGCGCAATCCGCTGAGTACAAGCAGTTCTGGGCTGACCTCAGTAAAGGCAAGTTCGAGTCGGGCCACAGTCCGTTACTGGAGGTATTTTACGTAACGGCGGACAAAACAAAACGGCACGTCCGTTCAGCAATCAATAGAACAGCTCAACAACTGCCCCTATTCTCATGCGCGAGGTACTGGCATGACGATCAAGATCGGCGACCTGCGCGATGAAGTCCAATACAGCGATCTGGTCAGAGACAGCATTTGGCATGCTTGGTGGGAACCGGACGGCTCCAGCATTTCTGATCTTGAACAGGGCCTGGCCGAGGTTGCCGCAGCGGAGCACTTTCCGTCGTTCACCTTGATCGCTACCGAGGAGAAGCGCTTCCTTGGTACGATCACCGGCATTCAGAGCGACATCGAGGCAAGGCTTGAACTGGGACCATGCATAGCAGCACTTTGGGTGGAGGAAGCTGAGCGTCGACGCGGCATAGGCAAAATACTGATCGACGCTGCCTGTGCCAAGTTCTCTGCTTCAGGGTTTTCTTCGGTCTATCTCGCGGCCAAGCCTGCGCTGCGCAACTTCTACTCCCATCTAGGCTGGCACTTGCTGGAGAGTCACGTTGGTGCCGACGACCTTGATGTGTTTTTTATAGCCTTGCGCTGACCCCTCAATGGAACTTCAATGACCGGTATTCTTGTTGATCCCTTCCCCTCGGACGAAGCATTGCGGAGCCTTTGGCTGAAGGCCTGGGGAAACCGTGGTGCGGGTAGCTTCCAGTCCATTCTGAGCCGGAGCCTTGCCCATGTGGGCGCCTATGACAGCCAGACCCTCGTAGGGTTCGTCAATGTTGCTTGGGATGGTGGCATTCACGCCTTCATCGTTGACACCTGCGTTGATCCGGACTGGCGCCGTCGGGGCATTGCCATGCAAATGCTCAAGAAGGCTGAAGAGGCGGCGCGGGAACGTGGAGCGGAATGGCTCCATGTGGACTATGAAGCCCACTTAGCACCGCTTTATGAGAGTTGCGGATTTCGTCCCACGGCGGCCGGGCTTATCGCGCTTCGTGCTTGAACGTCACTATGGCAGCAGCCCGAATTCGTAGAGCAACCAGTTTTCGCCATCAAAACGGTGAGGGGGTGTTGCAGGCTTATTTGGCGCAGTAACTTTGGCCCAAAAAGCATTTACTTCTACGTTCTTGTCGATAACGCCAATCTGCCACGGCCCGGTATGGATACGGAGTATCTGGCTAAAGGCGGAGATTCCTGTGCCTTTCCCGAGATACGCTCTAAGCACAAAGAACTCGGCCATGAAGTGTCGATCGGGCGCACTTGAGACCGGACTCCCGTCGATCACGAGAGCGAAGCCAGCGAGGTCCTCACCTTCAAAAATCAGAGGGTGCTGCCAGAAGCACTCAAGGAGGCCGTACTCAAACCTACCATCCCGACGGATGGGAAAAGGCAACTCGCCTGTCATGTTGTAGAGGTAGAGCTGAATGAGGTTGGCGATAACTGGCTTATTGTCTGTCCCGACCTTGAAGACTGAAACATGGTTTTCAGACGCTTCCATCTTGTAATCCTGGTCGGATAGTCGCCACTATGGAACGGCACCCTGCCAAGCTACTCTCAGCTCCCGCCGGTCTGCATCGAGAACTGCATTGCCGCCCATCAAGATGCTTCTCGCACCTTGCCCATGACCAAGTGGTAATCCACCCAATATAGGAACCTAGGGGTTCCAGATAATGCCGCAGAAGATCGTTTACTGTCCACGTGCCGCTTGGTTTGAAGTCCGTGAACTGCCCTAGGGCAATCCCTGAAACGCCGTCGAAGTGGCCCCCTTTGGTCAGCATCGACAATTGCGCCGCACCGTTTGTTTCTCTCCAGGTTTCGCTGGAGACGCAAATCGGCTAGGCATCTCTCATGCGCTTTGAAGAACCCACGCCCGAAGCTGTTGCTGTTCTGAAGAGCCTTTCGGCCGGTCCGCGCGCGCTCGAGGACAGCCCATGGCTGCTGATGCTGGCGGATTGGCTGGTGAAGGGGTCACCGGCGAAGATCCAAATCACCCAGCAGGGGCAGCGGCTACTCGGGCAATATCTTGCGGCTGAGTCCCACTAGATGGATGCTTGCTCCCGACACTCGCGAGATGCCTCGAGGACAACGTGCCAGACGGAGGCACCAACTCATATGAAGCTATAAGCGGCCGCCGCCAGGCCAAACACAATGCAGATCGTCAGGATAATCAGCACGGCTTTGGTGACCGTCATATCAACCTCAGCCAAGCAAATCGATCTTGGGGCTTTAAGGTTGCCGTGCCTCAAGTAGCTTAAACCAGGATCAGTTGTGCATCTAGGTGGTCGGGCTCTTTGATTGCCGCCAGAGGAACTAAGTTCCATTTGACATGTTGCGCGCGGTGCAAGGAGAGAGATCTTGAAAGAAAACCCCTTTGCTGGTGGACGCATCCTGGTGGTTGAGGACGACCTCCTTGTGGTTGCCGAACTCGTTGATACGCTCTACGCCATGGGCGCGGACGTGGTGGGTCCAATTGCCAACCTCGAAAAGGCCTTCGAGCGCCTTGAGCGATTAAACGGCTTTGTTGGAGCCGTTCTGGACGTGAGCGTCCAGGGCAAGCTGGTGTTCCCCCTGGCCGACGAGCTGACCCGGCGGAACATACCCTTCGTGTTCTCGAGCGGCTACGATGACAGCGTCGTGCCGCCCGAATATGCCGGCATACGACGGTTTTCCAAACCCGCTGATGACCGCGAAATTGCGGCAGCGCTTCTGGAATTAGTGACGAAGACTGCCTGAGCTGAGTCAGGCGCAGCTTCTGGTCTCAATCAACCTCGTCAAGAGCCGGCGATCAGCACAGTGGCCCGCGCCGATCCTTAAGATCGGCTGGCCGTCACCGGATGCATGTCTTTGGAGTGTTCTGCTGTCGAGGCCAATCAGGGCTGCGATGGCTCGAGCTCCATACACAAGGTCAATCTGAAGTTCGAACTGCTGGTGTTCATCGGTGGCGGTCGCGGCATTGTCTTTAGGCTCATCTTTGACCATCGTCTTTGCAAGACGATCGAGAACTTATCTATTCGACACGGCCAATGTTTCCCTGGCCTTCGCAAAGCCAATGGAGCCTCGAACTAAGGGCGGATCAAGCCAAAGGTCCACCTACCGTCCTACTTCTTTGGTGTCGCAGCTGCCCCATGGGGGGGCGCGAACAGTAAGTGCCAGTTCACCAGGCCGATTTAGTACGCCCTTAATGGGCCTGTACTAGGCTGGAGCGCTCAGCGGGGCGTCGGGTCAATAGGCCTGCCCAATGGAAGGGGGCCGGACTTGCGCAAAGACCTGGTTAAGCCGGCGACGGTGGCTCCTGAGGAGACCAAGCTGACCGCTTTAGCTAAATTGGCTGCTGCCTCCTACGAGAATGTTGTTGAGGAGCTGCAGTCGAAAGTCGCAAATCTCGAAGCGCAGGTGTTGCGCTATCAAACTGCCATTGATCATATCTCCCAAGGCGTGTGCTTCTTTGACAATGAGCAGCGCCTCATTCTCTGCAATCACCGATACGCCGAGATTTACCACGTGGCTCTGGAGCACTTAAGGCCTGGGAAGCCCTTGCGCGAGATCGTGGAACATCGCAAGGCCGCGGGAACCTGCCCCATGCCTACCGATGAGTACATCCAGTGGTGCACCTCGATCAATTTGACCCCGGATGCAAAGGTCTGGTCTGCGGAGCTTGAGGACGGCAGGACCATCCGGGTTTGTCATCAGCCCATGCAGGATGGCGGTTGGGTCGCGACCCATGAGGACATAACCGCAGTTGAAGCGAGCCGGGTCGTGGCACACGAGCGCCTCTCGCTGCAAGCTTTGATTGATTGGCTCCCTGACTACCTTTGGGTCAAAGACAGGAACAGCCGCTTCCTGGTTGCGAACAAGGCTCTAGCCTTAGACTGCGGCCGAACAGCCGCGAGCGATCTGGTCGGATTAACGGACTTTGACCTTCATGCTGCCGAAGTTGCGGCAGGCTTTAGAGCCCTCGAGGAAGCGATCGTTAGCAGCGGACTGCCGATGATCGACGTAGAGGAGCTTGTCGTCAATGCCTCGGGTGCAACTCGGTGGCAAACTTCGACAAAGGTGCCGTTGCGCAACGACCAAAACGAAATCGTTGGCCTGGTTGGCATCGCCCACGATATTACTGCGCCAAAGCAGGCAGCGCTCCTGCGCGACGGCCAAGCGCGTATTCTTGAGATGATAGCTACCAGCGCACCCTTAGAAGGAGTGCTCGAGGAGCTCATGCATTTTGTGGAAACCCAGCTGACCGCAATCTTTGGATCGATCATGTTGGTTGACGTGAGCAAGGGGACCTTGCGCAGCGGCGCGGCCCCGAGCTTGCCGTCTACTTACAGTGCAGCAATCGACGGGGTCCCTATTGGCCCTAAGGCAGGATCCTGCGGCACAGCTGCTTTTCGGGCAGAAGCAGTCATCGTCGCCGACATCATGAATGATCCGCTTTGGGACGAGTTCCGAGAGCAAGCAGCGGAGCATGGCTATCGTTCGTGTTGGTCCACCCCGATAATGTCCCACCAGGGTAAAGTGCTTGGGGTTTTCGCGATGTACTCCACGACGGTGCGTGAGCCAACCGAGGCAGAAAATCGCGTTATCGACGCCGCTACCCGCATTGCCGGAATAGCCATCGAACGCAAACTGGCGGAGGACCAGGTGCATTTCTTAGCGCATCACGATTCGCTGACGGGGCTGCCAAACCGCCTGCTCCTTATCGATCGTCTAGCTCAGGCTATCCTGCACGCCCAAAGGTATGATGGCTCGGTCACAGTTGTCTTTGCGGATCTGGACAACTTCAAGCTGATCAATGACAGCCTGGGACACAACGCGGGAGACGAGTTGCTCAAGGCAGTAGCCGAGCGCATGACCCGCTCGGTTCGGGCGACCGACACCGTTATCCGCCTTGGTGGAGACGAATTCGTCGTCGTGCTGATCGACGAGGCGAACAACGCTGATGCCATGCCTACCACGGTTGAAAGGATCCGCGCCGCAGTTGCACAGCCCATGCTCATCCGGGGGCAATCGCTACAAGTCACCTGTAGCATGGGCATTGCTACATTCCCCAACGATGGAGAGGACGCAGACACCCTGCTCCGCAATGCGGACACCGCAATGTACCAAGCCAAGAACGCTGGGCGGGACAATTTTGAGTTCTTTACCCCCGGCATGAATGCCAAGGTGCATGAGCGCCTCTCCATGCGCGAGGAACTGCGGGCAGGCCTGGCCCGATCCGAGTTTTACCTGGAATACCAACCGCAGGTTGACCTACGGTCAGGGCGGGTCTTTGCAGTGGAGGCACTGGTGCGCTGGCGTCATCCCACGCTGGGTGTCGTTCCTCCGGACAAATTCATCTCCTTGGCTGAAGAATCCGGGCTAATTGTACAGCTTGGCGATTGGGTGCTTTCCGAGGCCTGCCGGCAGAACAAGGCATGGCAGGACGCCGGGCTGCCGTCGATCAACGTCTGTGTAAACGTCTCAGCTCGCCAGTTCCGCGAGAAGAACTGGGTGCACCGCGTAAGACGGGCATTGGCTGAGAGTGGGCTCCAAGCTCGATTTCTTGAGCTGGAATTGACCGAAAGCTTGCTCATGGACAATGTTGAGCAGGCCATTGCCACGATGAAGGAACTGCAAACCCTGGGTGTGCAGTTCGCCATCGACGATTTTGGCACCGGCTACTCAAGCCTGAGTGCCCTAAAGAACTTCCCGGTTGCCCGGCTAAAGATTGACCGCTCGTTTGTCCTCAATCTCGCTAGTGACGCCGATGACCGGGGCATTGCCGCAGCGGTCATTTCCCTGGGACAGAAGCTGAAGATGCGCGTCATTGCGGAAGGCGTGGAAACGGAAGAGCAACTCGCCTTCCTGCGCGACAACCAATGTGACGAGTTCCAGGGCTACCACTTCAGCAAACCAGTCTCCGCCACTGCCATTGAGAACATGCTGAAGCCTCATGACCATACATGAGCCGTCTCGGTCCTTGCCGTAAAGATCGCTTGGGCGATCACTCTACCGGCACCAGAGCGAACGGCAGTGGGAAGTTAACCGACCGTTTACACATCAGGATCAGCGTGGCTGTTCGGGTGTAAACCCGTATTGACCCCCCAAGGTCCCCGACGCTCACCGCCTTGCGTCGACACAACATAGGCGAGCGTCTCTCCCCCACGATGAAGCGGTTTCCTTTTCATTTTCTGCCGCAAAGCCAATGCCGCTCTTTGGCCTTCACTGGACCGCATTGATCGACAATTCTGGCCATCCTCGATACTGCAGCTACTCGGATCCGATACCACCATGATCATCGTCAAGCTGACCAGCGCAGTGGGCACCGCTCGGGCTGCCGTTTACGTCAATGCCGCTCAGATCATCTCGTTTGCCGATCAATCCGGAGCTTGCCACATCCGAGTGAACGGCGGGAACAACATCATCATTGTTACAGAAACAGCCGACATTGTTACACAGCGTATCGCTGAAGCTAGCAAGGTTGGGGCCCCAGCAAACTGATCGAAACCCTGGAATCGGCTCGATGCCTCATAGGATATAAGAATATGCAGAATGGCGAGCGCGTCTTTTACACCAGCGAAAACGGCGACCGTTGGCTGCTGCTCTCGGACGAAGATGATGTCGTGTCGGTGCGCCACATTCCCAACGCTTCATCGGGCGGCCAGGCCGCCACTTATGAGCTCGGCGCTTTCCTGGTTCGGGAGCGGCATGCGGCACAGAACCAGGCATTGCGGGCGTTGATCTCCTCACTCACTCGGAGCGAATAGGCTGGTCGCAGCAGCAACGGACGGGGTGTCCACGCGTTGAGATGATCCAGGGGCAATAGCGGGGGCGCTACGCCGGTCACAACGGAGACACCCCATGCATTTGCTCGCGAAATCTTTAGCTATCAGCCTGCTGTTTACCGCCTGCGCCCTGCCCGCTCATGCTCAGGACGCGAGCACGGAGGCCCCCGCTGAAACTCAGTCCGCAGAAACACAAACCTCGGGGCCAGCGGGCACGTTCGTAGACGAATTTGGCACTTCGTTCGCGTTCTCGCTATGCGGCGAAGCCGGCACCGACCTTTGCGGTGTTCTGACCAACCTTGAGGGCAACTCCGCTACCGAAGAAAACCTGGCCTTTGTCGGCAAGCAGGTCATGCAGGCGCCACAGACCGCTCCCAACCAGTGGAAAGGCTCGCTAGCTGCTGGCGGGATCAGCGCCGATGCGACGGTCACCCAAACTGGTCCTGACACGATCGAGATACAGGGTTGCCGTGCTGCAATCCTGTGCCAGACGCTGGCGTACCAAAGGGCCTCGTAGTCACGGGAGCAACAATGGTGTGGGCGGAACATGCATTGTGCTCCTTGTCGAGGGTTCGGGCTTGCTATTTGCCCTTTCTTGCCACGGGCACTGAACTATAATCGAACGCGGTGCAGTCAACACCGCCATTGGCTTCCCAAGCACCCTTCACCCGGCTCCGCAAGGCTCCGGGTGTCGCTTCCTTTGAAGGGAGCACCGTTGCCTGCCGCTGATGATCTGACGTCCGTCAGCCGATGACACTTCGCCTGAGTGCTCGGACTAGGTCCATCTCGACCTTACCCGCGGTTCCGAGCGCCTCGAGGATGTTTATGGCTGAAGCCGCACTCTTTGGTTCTTTGTAGGCTCGCCGTTCAACCAAGGCGGCATAGATGTCGCAGATGGTCAGGATACGGGTGAGATCGTCGATCTCTTTGCCCTTGAGGCCATCTGGATATCCTGTGCCGTCCAGCAGTTCATGATGGTGCCGCACCGTTCGGCGGATAGCTGGATCGATTGCGCTGTGGGTGTCGAGATATTGCGCGCCAACCACGGGATGGGTCTTGATGACCGACATCTCCTCTGCCGACAAGGCACTTGGCTTGTCCAGGATGGCAATCGGCACGGCGGCTTTGCCTATGTAATGCAGGAGACCGGCAATTGTGAGGGTAATCACATCGTTCCTTGCCATGCCGGTCCGCGCGCCGAACCCTGCCGCAACTCCGGTCACCAGCATGCAATGTTGGAAGGTCCCAACATGGTGATGCCGAACTCAACGACGTGTTCCGAGGCGGCCCAAGACGTGCTGCAAGACCTTGGTGGGCAGAACGCCGAAGTGATCAAGGCGCCAGAAGTGGCAAGGTTCTCGGCTTTGAGAAACGCCCGGGTGGTGCTTGCGGCAGAGGCGTACTACCGCTTGATGAGCGAGGGCAGCGTGGCATCCTGGAATGCTCGCGACAGCCACATGTTTAAGACATTGCTAGCTATAATGGCTGAGCGGGGTGAAGGCGCCAAAGCTGTTGTCTGGGCGCACAATTCGCATATCGGAGATGCCTCGGCCACGCAGATGGGAAGGCGCGGCGAAATAAACATTGGGCAATTGGCCCGCGAGCATTTCGGCGACGAAGCCGTTCTGATCGGCTTTGGAACGGATAGGGGCACGGTTACCGCCGCAACCGAGTGGGGCGGGAGCGTGGAAACAAAGCAGGTCCAGTCAGCATTAGTGGGAAGTGTCGGCCAGCTGTTCAGGGACGCCGAACCGGATCGGTTGCTGCTGGATTTGCGCAATGCGGATCCGGATCTTCTTGCGGCACTGATGCCACCGCGGAATGAACGGTTCATAGGCGTGCAGTATCTGCCGGAAACCGAGCGCTCAAGCCACTATGCGGAGGCCTCTCTGGCTGAGCAGTTCGATACTTACGTCTGGTTGGAGCACACCAGTGCAGTTGAACCACTTACAGCCACCTATTTGGCGCGCCTTCCCCAAAGCCACCCATTTGCCCTGCCGTTGGAAAATGTAGCGAAACGAAGTTTCGGGTCGCCCTGGCGATAGCAGTGAGCTTAGAAGCCGCGAGACCCGAGCATTGATTGTCGATCTTCGCGGTAGTTCAGGAGAATAATGGTGATGTCGATCCTGCCCTCGTATGGCTGCTTTCAGGATCTTCAAAATCCACCGCGAACAACCGAGAAGGGGTCGACAGCAGCCCCTGCCCTTCCGTTTTGGGGTGATGGGGTGGACGCCCCCGTCGGCATCTCGATGTGCCAAAGTGGAGGTGTTGAACACACCACTTGAGGAGGCGCCCATGTCGGAAGTTACCACAATCGGTTTGGATATTGCGAAGAATGTATTCCACGCCCATGGCCCAGATGCGGGCGGCCGAGCTCTGTTCAGCCGTAAGATCAGCCGCACCAGGGTGCTGGAGTTCTTCGCTAAACAGCCAATTTGCCTGGTAGCGCTGGAGGCTTGCGGCGGTGCGCATCATTGGGCCCGCGAACTGACATTGTTGGGTCACGAGGTCAAGCTGATCCCGCCGGCCTATGTGAAGCCGTTCGTGAAGCGGCATAAGAACGATGCAGTCGGTTCCGAGGCCATCTGCGAGGCAGTGCAGCGCCCAAATATGCGGTTTGTGGCGATCAAGAGCGAGGAGCAGCAGGCCTCGGCTCTGGTGTTCCGAACCAGAGACCTGCTGGTGCGGCAGCGGACCCAGTTGATCAATGCCATCCGCGGTCACCTGACCGAGTATGGCTGGGTGGCACCCAAAGGTCCCTCGCATGTCGCCATGCTAAGCGACCTGCTTGATGCGGAGATGGGGTCATCGCTTCCAGAGGCTGCCAGGCCGATGTTCCGAACGATGCTCGATTTGCTTACAGTGCTGAACAGCAAGATCAGCGAGTTGGACAAGGAGATTGCGCGGCGGGCCCGTGAGGATGTGATCGCAAGGCGGCTTATGACCATACCTGGCGTCGGTCCGATCACCGCCACGGCAATTGCCGCCCTCGCCCCACCGCCCGAGACCTTCACCAAAGGACGGGACGTTGCCGCCTGGTTAGGTCTGGCGCCACGCCAGCTCTCGACAGGAGGCAAGCAAAAGCTGGGATCAATTACGAAGATGGGCGAGCGAACGCTGAGGCGTCTCATCATCATTGGCTGTAGCGCAGTCGTCCTGCAGGCGAGCAAGCGCGGGGCACCTGTTGGCTCTTGGCTTGAGCAGATGATGGCCCGGAAGCCACGCATGCTGGTGACGGTCGCTCTCGCCAACAAGACGGCGCGCATCATCTGGGCGCTGCTCATGAAGCAAGAGGAATACAAAGCTCCGGTCGCAGCTGCGGCGTAAGCCAAGGCGGGCCAGAGGTCGTCGGGGACGTAGTCGGTCCAAGGAAGGTATGGCACAACAGTCGGTCAGACGGGGTCGGAAAACCAGGGCAATCCACGGTGCCGTGAGCACGCTGTGGGTGATATGGATCCGGTCCGCGAACTCCCATACGGGCCCGCAGCCTCTGGTGCTGCATCAGAGGCCGGACAGATGGCAGCATCCGACTACGTGCAATCTTCAAGAAACCGCTTGCGTCTTACGGGGCGTCCACAGATGGATTGCGGACAGTCTGCTTCTGGAAGGGTTAGCCGTGATAGCGGACAGAGGAAACTGGAGCTGAACCCTTTGAGAAGCAGGCTTTCGGCTATTTCGGCATTCGGAACCGCGTTTATCCACGCGAGAGCATGAGCGAAGCTCACGTTTGGCCTCTGCTATCTCAGCCATTGACCCTAACGTGGCGTGAGGGACTATCCACGTGTCTTGCGGAGACGTGGAACGATGGTGGCCTACACGGTCAATCAATTGGCGCAGCTTGCCGGGATCTTGGTGCGGGCGCTGCACCATTAAGACGAGATAGGCCTGCTAAAGCCCGCATTCACTGGCGACAATCGCTACCGTTGCTACGGTAACCAGGAACTGCTGCGGTTGCAGCAAATCCTGATCCATCGGGAGCTCGATATTCCGCTTGCGGAAATCGGGGCCATTCTCGATGCGCCGGCTTCGATAGTTGGCAACACTGCAGCAGGAGCGCGAACGGCTGAAGAACCAGGAAAAGCGATACGCCAGGATGGTCAAGACGATCGACCGCACGATCGCCAGGGTAAAAGTAGATCGCGATATGGAGGACGCAGAATTATACTCGCCACGAGGGCTCTTTGCTGGTCGAAGTCGGCTCAGCAGTATTGAGGATCTGATCCGCTGTTGAGCTCCTTGAGGCAATTAACGAACCCATTCACGCGACCGGTGGCGTGCCATTGCAGGCCTGACCGTCGAGTATGACCGCCGAGGTCTTTTCCGCCACTAGCCTTGTTGATGCTCCAGCCCTTTTGTAAGCACCCTGGCAGCAGTGTACTGCAAACGGGTTTACTCAAACCAAGTAGAATGAAGAGCTGAAACGGCATCCCAGGCTGCTCCGGGTATGGGTATTTGGGTCCATCTGACAATGGCTTCCATTTCTTCCCTGCTGCGGGCCCCAGGCAACACCGTAGCGACGCTCGGGTGCCTCAAAGGGAACTGCAAAGCTAAGGCTGGAAGTGGTACTTCGTTTGCTGTGCAGATGGCTTCAAGTTGCTTTACCTTCCCCAGAACACCTGCGTCCGCTGCGACGTGGTCGTAGGTGGCCTTGTCGTCGGCGCCCGTCACCAGGATCCCGGAGTTGAACGGTGCCCCCGCAATGACACCGATTCCGTTTTGAAGACATGCCTCGAGCAAACCTTCGCTACGATCCTCCAAGGGCGTGTAACGGCTGGCAAGAAGGACGCAGTCAAAGTCGGCTCTTCCTAGAGCCCGCAAGGCAATATCGGGGAAGTTGATGCCAAAGCCGATTGCGCGGATGTCGCCTGTGCGCTTCAGCTCGTGTGCTGCTTTCATGCCGCTGTCCATCACTGCAGCAAAATGCCGGTCCAAAACTTCCGGCGCATGCATGTCCCGCGAGAGGTCATGAAACAAGAGTATATCGATACGCCCCAATCCGAGGCGTTGGAGGCTCGCTTCAAACGATCGCATGACGCCATCGTATGTGTAGTCGAAACGGGCAGTGAAGGGCATCGGACTTTGGAAGGCAGAGGGTTCCTGTCCTGCAGGGCCATCGGCAAGAGGCTCCAGAATTCTTCCCACTTTGGTGGAAAGCACGAACCCTTCCGATTGATGGCGCCGAAGGGCATCCCCGACCCGCCTTTCGCTCAGGCCGAAGCCATAATAGGGCGAGGTGTCGAAGTAACGGACACCGGCAGAATATGCGGCGTCGATACACTCATCGACATCCGAATCCTGCACGACTCTAAACAGATTGCCGAACGGACCCCCTCCAAGCGAAAGGGATGTTACTTCTACGTTGGATCGGCCTAAGTTTCGCTTCTGCATACTACTTTTCCTCAGCTGAAGTCGAGTTGAACCTTGACAGATTTTGTCTTGTCGAGGGCCAAGTCGAACGCGGCGTTCGCTTGTGCCGCAGGGAGAGTAGCCGTGACCAAATGAGCCACCTGCAACCGACCCGCGCCCAGATAAAACAAGGCAGTGCCGAACTCCCGATCGAAGCGGAAGCTGCTGCGAATTTCAATCTCCCGGCTGATCAGGCTGGAGACCTGAAGAGTGATCTCGGCACCTTGCCCCACCAGCACGCACAACCCTTTCGGCCGGAGAGCGGCGAGCCCATCGAGGAGCGCAGGTCCGCTGCCAGACGCCTCGAAATGCAAGTCGAATCGTCCGTGCATCCCTGTCCAACCGTCGACACCCGCTGAGTTGTTGCCAACGTCGATGACGTGATCCGCTCCTGTCGCGAGTGCTACCTTCAAAGGGGCTTCCAACCGGTCCGTTACAACAATCCGGGCAGCGCCTGCCATCCGGCAAAGTGCTACCAACAGCAGGCCGATGGGGCCCGCTCCCGTGATTAGCACTGCTCGTCCTACCAGATCTCCAGCCTGAGCGAGCGCGTGCAAGCAAACCGCGGCCGGCTCAGCTAATGCTGCCTCAGCAAAAGAGAGACTATCGGGAATGGGAAATGCCTGGGCGGCATCACACACCAGGAAGTCTCGAAATCCGCCGTCCACATGTGGAGAGCGCATAGCACTGCCCAGAAACTGCATGTTCGAGCAATGGTTGCGCATGCCCTCGCGGCACTTTTCGCACTCGCCGCAAGGCAGGCTAGGATTGATCGCCACCCGTTGCCCCGTGCTTAAGCTCACTCCTTCCGCCGCTGCCGCTATGGTGCCGGAAATCTCGTGTCCAAGAACCATGGGGGCCTTGATACGAACACTGCCAAAGCCTCCGTGCTGGTAGTAGTGTAGGTCCGAGCCACAAATACCTCCGGAGTGGACGCGGACCATGACCTGGCCCGGACCAATTTCTGGGATCGGAACCTGCCCTATTCGAAGATCCTGTGGTCCCCCCGCTATGATGGCTCTTGTCTTGGTGTTCATGGTTATTGGCCTATTTCAGGCACGCTCGAGCGTGACGGTGCTCCAGGAGGCGGCGGGTAGAATAGTCGTCATTCTCCCATCTTGGACCTCGACGAACTCGAGCACGGCAGGCGCTATGGTCTCGGGTTGGTCTGCGGTGTTGATCGCGGCCAGATCGTGGTGATGGAGTGTGCTTGCAGAAGCCAGCTTCCAGGGGCCTTCGAATCCGCGCAGCGCAAAATCAGCAGACATCTCCTCTTGCAAATGTCTGTTGAGCATCAGGAAGGAGAGGCGATCCGCACCTTCGCTCAAGATCGAGCTGGTCATTAAGAATGGAGCTTGAGGCGTGGTTTTCGTCGAAAACGTAGGGGTCTCTACCGCCTGCCGGAGAACGGTGCCGTGCCCTGTTCGTGAGGCGTCCGCGAAGGGATAGAAGATCGATTGCTTCCATGCCCGACCTCCAGTCTCCGTCATGATTGGGGCAATAACGTTGACGAGTTGAGCCAAGCAGCCCACTTTCACCCGGTCACAATTATTGAGTAGCGTGATCATGGCGCCGCCCAGCACCAGTGCATCCTCGAGGTTGTAAAGCTCCTCGTTGAAGGCCGGTCCCACAGGCCAGCCGGCCGGGCGGTCGAGCATGCCAGTCTGTCTCGCCTTGTACCACACGTTGTACTCGTCGAAGGACAGCATGATCTTGCGGCTTGATCGCTTCTTGGCCCCTACGGCATCGCAGATGGCCACCACCTGTTTGATATACAGGTCCATTTCGTCGATTGTGGCCAGGAAGCCATATGTGTCATCTGCTTCCTTGGCGAAGTACTGGTGCAGCGACAGCAGGTCCACCTGATCATAGCATTCTTCCAGAACCTGGTATTCCCAGCTACCAAAAGTAGGCATTGTATTGTTTGACGAGCCGCACGCACTTAGCTGAATCGTGGGGTCAAGCCATCGCATCAACTTGGCCGCCTCCCGTGCTATTTTGCCATACTCGGTTGCCGATTTCTGGCCGATCTGCCAAGGTCCATCCTGCTCGTTCCCCAAGCCCCACAGCTTAATTTTGTGGGGCTTCTCGTAGCCGTGCTGCTTACGCAGTTCGGCAAGCCGGGTTCCGCCTGAATGATTGCAGTATTCCAGTAGCTCGCGCGCCTCGTTGGGGCCGCGGGTCCCCAAGTTTACGCAAAACATCGGCTCAACGTCAGCCGCTCGGCACCAGTCCATGAACTCGTTGGTGCCGAAGCTGTTCGGCTCGGTTGCGAACCATGCCAGATCGACTTCTCGGGGCCGTTTCTCGCGGGGCCCCACCCCATCTTCCCATCGGTAACCAGACAGGAAGTTGCCACCAGGATAGCGCACAACGGTGGCTCCCAGTTCTCGTGTCAGGGCGATCACGTCTTCGCGCAAGCCCTGCGCATTGGCTGTGGGATGTTCTGGCTCGAAAATGCCCCCGTAAACACATCGGCCGATGTGCTCGACGAATGTACCAAACAGCCGACGATCGATGGCTCCAACTTTGAAGTCGCGATCTACCACGACGTGCGCGCTGATCATTATTGCACCCAAAACAAGATAGTATGAAAGTTGTTTAATCTCGGAAAAAATGAACGTCAATGCTGAAACGAAGAGTATCTGGCAATGCAAGAACGCAACTTAAATGCTTCAAATTGCTAGGCTCAAACGGAGTTTGCTCTTTTTGCGTGGCTGGGTTGACTCCACAGGAGGATAAGCTTCATAGTATGTTGTATCTCGTAGGAGTGACTTATGGCCAGCATTCAGCTCGTTGATGTTAGCAAGAGCTACGGGCCCGTCTCGGTCATCGAGCAACTATCCCTTGAAGTCCGTGACGGTGAGTTCATCTGCTTCCTGGGGCCGTCCGGCTGCGGTAAATCCACTCTCCTGCGCATGATCGCCGGTCTTGAAGTGGTAAGTGATGGCATCATTGAACTGGGCGGCTCCCGCATAGACCACTTGCCACCCGGTCAGCGTGGCGTATCGATGGTGTTCCAGCATTACGCGCTCTATCCCCATATGAGCGTCTTCAAGAACATGGCATTCGGGCTCCGGAATACCGGGGTGAGCGCTGTGGAGATTGACAAGCGCATAACGGATGCCGCTCGGATCTTGGAGATCGAGCCCTTGCTTGCGCGATTGCCATCGGAACTGTCGGGCGGGCAGCGGCAGCGTGTAGCAATCGGGCGTGCCCTGGTGAAGAAGCCCAAGGCCTTCCTCTTTGACGAGCCGCTTTCGAACCTGGACGCGGCGCTGCGACTGCGCACTCGCTTCGAGTTGGCACGCCTGCACCAACAAACACGCGCGACAATGATATTCGTGACCCATGATCAGGTAGAGGCGATGACCCTTGCCGACCGGATCGTTGTTATGAACAATCGGCGCATTGAGCAGGTAGGAACGCCGCTGGACGTCTACGAGCGACCCGCGTCACGTTTTGTTGCGGAGTTTGTTGGCGCGCCCCCAATGAACTTGCTGCCTGTGGAGAACGTCGAGGGCGACGCCCATGGCCTCATAGTCACGCTACGAGGCGGTGAACACCTCGTCTTACCGATTCGGTCCGCGCCCCTAAAGCAGGTGGTGGAGTTGGGGTTCCGCGCCGAGGATGTCCTGATCGGGCCCGCGGGGGACTTTTCTGGAACCGTGCAAGTGCTGGAGCGACTTGGTGATCGAACCTTGGTCCATGTCGGGTTGGGCACAGGCCCCACCATCGTAGCTCTAGACGTGGGAAACACCCACCTGACAGTCGGAGAACCCATCTGTCTTTCGCTTAATCCCGCTCGAACCCACCTATTTGACAACGAGGGGCATGCTTACCACGCCAACCTGGAGCAAGCTCACGGCTAGCATCGTGACGACGAGCCAACTGGCATCGCGCCGCCTCGTTCGCTCCCGCGGGCTATTCGTCTCGCACTGGTCCAACGTGCTGTGGGTGCTCCCATTCTTGTCAGTGTTCCTGGCAATGCTGGCTTATCCCCTTGTCAACGGCATGTGGCTGAGCTTGGGCAAGTCGGACATGTTTTCCGCCCCGCGTTTTGTGGGACTGTCCAATTACGGACGTCTCTTCCAGGACAAGATTTTCTTGACCTCGATCTGGAACACTTTAGCGTTCACGGTGATGACTGTTCCGGCCTTCGTTGTCGTTGGGCTCGCCCTTGCTCTGGCGCTCAATCGCGAAGGGCCCCTGGCAGCGGCATTCAGGACGTTCTTTTTCGGAACGACCGTGCTGTCGGTGACGATTGTCGCGCTCATTTGGAAAGTTGTCTACATGCCGGAGGGCGGCCCGCTGGCCCTGCTGCTGCAGGCATTCGGGTTGCAGCCGATCCCGTTCCTGAACTCGCCCCAGTGGGCACTGGCGTCCGTCGCACTGACCACCGTTTGGTGGGGCATCGGTTTGCCAATGGTCTTGTTTTTGGCGGCGCTCCAGCAAATCCCCCGGGATGTTTACGAAGCCGCCGCCCTCGACAATGCGTCGCCTTGGGACACGCTTTGGCAGATCACGATGCCTGCAATTCGAAGGACCACCGTGCTGGTAGTCATTATCCAGGTTGTCCTGCAGTTCCAGGTTTTCTCTCAGATCCAACTGATGACCAATGGCGGCCCCAACAACTCCTCACGCTCGATTGCTCATTTCATCTACAATCAGGCCTTTCAGAACTGGGATGTCGGTTATGCCGCTGCGGCCTCCGAGGTGCTATTTGCCCTGATCCTCATTCCAGCGATGGCCCAGTATTGGCTTTCGCGCGGTCGGAGGGCCTGAGCCATGGCGTTCGCAACTCGTATGGCGGGTCGTGACACCTCGCGCCTCCTGATCACGATCGGCATCGGTATCGTGGCGATGATCTGGGTAATGCCAGCCATTTGGGTGGTGGCGCTCTCGTTCAAACCCAACATCGAAATCATGACCCGCTCGAGCGGTGTGTTTCAGCCGCCATATACGCTAGCCAACTACACCAATATTCTCGCCTCTTCCAATGTGTTCCGCTGGACCCTGAACAGCTTCGTCGTCGCGACATGCCTAACCGCGGCGACCTTAGTGCTGGCCTCGCTTGCAGGTTACGGTTTTGCCCGTGCGGACTTCAGGGGGCGTGGGGCCGTCTTCGCGTTAACCCTCGCTGGGCTTGCGGTTCCCGAGTACGCACTCGTGGTAGCACGCCATCAGATGTTCTCCGGGCTCGGATGGCACAACACGTATCACGGCCTGATCCTGCCGGGGCTGTCCAGCCCGTTCGGGGTCTTCCTGATGACGCAGTACTTCCGCTCGATTCCAGTGGAGTTGGACGAAGCCGCTGCTATGGACAACGCATCCCGACTGAAGACTTTTGTCTACATCCTGCTGCCGCTAACGCTCCCAGCGCAGGCGACCCTGGGCATCTTCACCTTCCTGGGTGCGTGGAACGATTATTTCTGGCCGCTCATCTCGGCGACGAACCAGTCGATGTACACGCTAACGACCGGCCTGGGATCAATGAGCCAGAACTTTGCCCAGACTGAGAGCGTGGGGTTCCTGATGTCGCAGGCCGTGTTCGCCGGGCTGCCGATGATCGTCCTCTACCTGTTCTTTCAAAAATACATCATTCGCGCCGCGTCGGGTTCTGCGACCGGCTGAGGCGCCGAAGGCCTGTGGACCGTCCAGGAGACGCGCGGTCACTGACGAATGCGACATAAAACAAGGAGGTACGTCGTGCACAGAATAGATTTTAAGTTGATGGGGCAGGTTGGTCTTTCGGCCATTGCCGCCATTGCATTGTTCTCAGCGCCCGCGGTTTGGGCTCAGGACAAAACGCAGATTACCGTTCAGCGCTTTTTTGGGACCTGCGACTCCGAATTCGGTCAGACAACCGACCCGCTCGCCGCGTCGGGGGAGTGCGGTATCATTACTGCCCTCATAAATAAGTTCAACGCGGAGAGCACAACCACGGAGGTCGTTCCGCGCCTCGTGGAATGGCCGGGCTATGATCAGTTAACCGCCCAATACGGATCACGCGACCTGCCCACCCTGGTGACGATGCACGAGGCGGTACTCAGCGACTATCAAAGCCGTAATCTCATCCAACCACTTGGCGATCTGCTGGTGACAGCAGGAGTCGACACTGCCGATTTCACGCCCGCCGCACGGGAGGGTGTGACACGTGACGGCCAAATCTGGGCCCTGCCGATGGACAACAATCTCATCGCTTGGCACATCAACCTCAATCTTTTTAAGCAAGCGGGGCTCGTTAACGAGGACGGCACACCGGTAATCCCCACGAGCACGGAAGAACTATACCAGCAAGCAGAGCAATTTCAGAAAGCCACGGGCAAGCCTTACTTCATCATCAGCTATAGCGACCAAGCCCCGGGCATTGCGCGGCAGACCTATACGCTGCTGTATCAGCAGAACTCGAACTTCTTCGCGGATACCACCAAGATCGATCTGAGTGGCCCTGAAGCGGTAGCCGCCGTCGAGTGGCAGAAGGCTCTTGTTGACCGGGGCTATGCTAGCAAGGACCTTGATTACGCTGCGGCCACTGCCGCGTTCCCCAATGGCGATGGCGGTGTCTATATTCAAGGTACTTGGCTCTTGGGCGACTATGTTGCACAGTCCGAGATGGACGGACGGCCACTGAGCGATGGTTACTACGTGGTCCCATTCCCCCAGTTCTTCGCGGGGCGTAACGCCAGTTGGACAGATGGTCATACTTGGGCGATGCCAACTCAGGAACTCACGGACGCTCAACGCGCTTCGGCAGCAGAGTTTCTCAAGTTCTGGTGGGACAACAATTTCGCGTGGTCCCGCACGGGTCACGTGCCACCCAGCCTGTCTGTGTTTCAGAGCGCTGCTTTCCTTGAGTTGCCTCAACGCCAATCCTTTGCAACGCTTCCCGACTCTCTGACTGGACTTCCTGCCGGCGTAGTTCGCCAGTTTTCGGTCCAGGAAATCCTAGGTTCGGAAGTGGAGGCGGCCATTCAGGGCAACAAGCCCATCGATGCTGCCCTTGCGGATGCTCAGTCCCGTATCAACGAACTGTTGGCCAACGCGCAGTAGTCCACGATATTGGCGGTCCTGCACCATTCTGCAGGGCCGCCAAAGCGATCCGCTGGTTCGATCGTCGCCCGCAGTGTACTAGAGGGACTTAGGTTGAATCATGGAAAGGCATACGATGGGGACCAGCAGTCCCAAGAACCTCAGGATACAGGTAGCAGAAGCCTTGGCCATGCAGATACTTGATGGTACCTACAAGCCTGGGCAGGCCATGCCCACAGAACCTGAGTTGATGCAGATCACCGGAGTAAGCCGAACCACGCTCCGGAGCGCTATCCAGAACCTTGAGGCCAAGGGTCTCATCAACGTTGGTCCGAGCTTAGGCACCCGAGTTCAGCCCATGACGAACTGGAACCTGTTGGATGCAGAAATCGTCAGTTGGCGTCTGCGCCTCGGAGTCACCGTGGACCTGGTTCGTCAGGTCTACGAAATGCGCGAATGCTTCGAACCGCGAGCGAGTCTATTTGCGGCGGAGAGGGGGACCGAGGAGGACCACGCTCGCATCTCGATAGCTTTCGATCGACTTAGCGGCAGTCGCAATCTTAACCAGGAGCAGGCTGCTCAAGCCGACGTCGACTTCCACCTTTCAGTCCTCCTAAGCTGCGGGAATGACTACATCGCGTCATTCGCCATGATGATGACCGCCATGTTGCGCATGAGTTTTGAGATCGCACGCCAACGCAAGGATTTGTCGCAGGATGACATCGACATGCATGCGGCGATCTTTAGGGCTGTTGTCGGGCGAAAGGGCGAGCAGGCCGAGGCAGCGACCCGTCAGCTTCTTCTCAGCTCAAAGAAGGTCCAAATGGACGCTGCCGAAGAACTTGAAAAAGCAACTAGGGTGACACGCGCAATGTCACTCGCCCGCACGCGGTGAATGCCCTCTAGTTCGTCCCGTCGGGCGTGATGGCCCTGCTTCTCCATTTCTCGCTCATGTCCAGACACCAGGATCAGAATGCTCAATGAGTTCACATCTTCCGCCCTGTTCGATCTCCGCGGACGCATCGCACTCGTCACTGGCGGCGGCCGCGGTATAGGTTTTGCGATAGCGAGGGGTTTGGCAGGCGCCGGGGCTCACGTCGTGATCAATGGGCGCGACAAAGCCAAATTGGCTGATGTAGTGGAGCAATGGCGCTCCGAAGGCCTGAACGCCGACTGCATGGCCTTTGACGTGACCGATCCTGAAGCTGCGCGAGTGGGCGTCAACAAGATTGAGGCAGAGGTCGGGGCTATTGGTATCCTCGTCAATAATGCGGGGATACAGCACAGGCAGCCGCTGGAACAGTTCGCAGTGGCCGACTGGGACCGCATTGTTCAGACCAATCTGAGCAGCGCATTTTACGTCGCAAAGCCTGTCGCGCAGGCCATGATTCCGAGAGGACGCGGAAGCATCATCAACATTTGCTCGGTTCAGAGCGAACTGGGTCGTCCTTCCATCGCTCCCTATGCCGCCACCAAAGGGGGCCTTAAAATGCTGACTAAGGGCATGGCAATCGATTGGGGCAAGTATGGGATCCGCGCCAACGCAGTCGGACCTGGGTATTTCCGGACTGATCTGAACCAAGCGCTTGTTCAGGACGAGCAGTTCTCAGCCTGGTTGGTCAATCGCACGCCTTTACGACGTTGGGGGAAGGTTGATGAATTGGTGGGAGCCGCTATCTTTCTAGCGAGCGAGGCCAGTTCTTTCGTAACGGGGCAGGTGATCTATGTAGACGGCGGCGTCACTAGTGCTCTCTAAGTCGGGATCTAACTGCCAGGAAGGCAGCCATGGGGTCTGCGACTTAAAGCCTACGGCTTATGGGAGCGCGGTCCGCAAGCTCCAGGAAGACTAGCTTGTAACGATCCATACGCTTGGAGAAAGCCTGGAAGGATGCCCAAGCCTTTGAGGCGCAGGTCTGGGTAGAGGGAAATGCAACGCCATATTAGGCATTACTGCGTGGTCTTTGAGGAGCAGTTCATCTGCATCTTGGAAAGCCCAGGGCAGCCGTACTGCAAGCTCATGTAACCTCCACAATTGGTTATCCTGACCGCGAGTACCAAAGTTCAGCGACAACACGGCCAAATCTGGGTGCTTCTCGCTAAGTAAGCTAGCGATCAGGTCCGCATCTCTTTTCGCTTTTGTGTCCCTCATCACAGTGTGCAACGATACCTACAGCGCTTCAAGATGCCTGGAGTGGACCCCGTTTCACCGGACAGGCGGCGGCGGTTGGGTTTAGGCACTAAGGCGCAGGAACTCGCGTGGTGAGCGATACTTGAGCCCGGAGTGCGGGTGGACCTCACAATAGTCTTCGGTCCCTTCGGGCAGCAAGGCCAGGATGGTGTCGGCGTCTGGGAGGATGACAGTGGAAGCGTAGTCTCGCTTCAAGGTCTTCACAAAGGCTTCGGACATGCCATTGCTCTGCGGGCTGCGCACTGGTGTGAACAGCAGGGTTAGACCAAGTGCGGCAGAGACTTGAGCGGTCTGCCTGGCAATGTAGGCACTGCCATTGTCGGTGAGCCATTCCAATCGATGTGGGACCTTGAGGCTACCGAAGCGACGCTCGACTGCCGCGATCATCAGGCCGCACACCATTTCGCCGGAGATGCCAGCGTTGGCGACGGCCAACCAGGCGATGATCTCACGGTCGCAGGCATCGATGACAAAGACGATGCGCACCACCTCGCCATTGCGGGCATGGATCTCCAGATGATCGGAACACCATCGGATATTGGAGCGAAGTGCAACAACGACGCCGTCATGCGTGCGGCCTAGCCTTGGGCAAAGGACCAAGTGGCTGGGAGGTTGGCCACTGGGCACGCGAGATCGTATCCGGCATTCCTGTGATCTATATCAGCGGAGACAGCGCACATGAATGGTCCGCAAATGGAGTGCCTGAAAGCATTATGCTGCAGAAACCGTTTGTTATTGGCCAACTGATCACAGCGGTAACAACGCTGTTGAACCAGGCCAGCAGCGCCTCAGCGCTCAGTGATGCAATGACCAAAGACGCAAATACAGAGCCGTCTTCTGAGTAGCTGAAGCTAGGCTCCTAGGGGTGCGGTGCACTTAGAGGCTTAGCGAGCGTGCGGTTACATGCGCCGTTCAAGCTACTTCACCGCACAACTCGGTTCAGTCTACCTGCGTATGCTGTGACGCTCTAATGCGAGCACCAATTGCATCAATCAATTGCTTGGCCTGATAAGGTTTTCTCATGAGGGGAAAGCCGGCTGCTTCTGCTTCTTGCCATTTGGTACTGTAACCGGAAACAAGAATAACAGGCAGCTTCGGCCAGCGGCGTCTGATTTCCAGGCCAAGGCCGACCCCGTCCATCTCTCCTGGCATCACAATATCGCTCACGACAATTGCTGGGGTATCTTGCTCGAGGTACTTGAGCGCTTCAGCTGGACCATGCTGTTCGACAACCTGGAAGCCTTCGCTTCGGAGTTGCTCAGCGGTGACGCTTCGAACCTCATGATTGTCATCAACCAGCAGAATGGTTATCCCCGACGGCGTTATTGATAGCCGCGCTTCTTGAGGGCTCTCCGCTTGATCGAAACTGGGAGCTATGGCCTGAGGAGGGTCTGCTTGGGGTAGCCTGAGAGTTACTATGGTGCCTTGGCCAACCACACTGTCAATGCTTGTTGAACCCCCTACTGCTTTGACGAAGCCGTAGACCTGGCTCAACCCTAACCCGGTCCCCTGACCAACATCTTTGGTCGTGAAGAACGGTTCAAGCACATGCGGAAGCACGTCGGTGGGAATGCCCGTGCCATTGTCCCGGCATTGTAGCTCGGCATGTGCTTTGCCACCGGCGAAGACCTCACAGGTAGCGAGTGTCACGGCTCCCCCTTGAGGCAGTGCGTCCTTGGCATTGGACACCAAGTTGAGGATCGCCAGGTCAAGCTCAGTCGTGTCGACCTCAACATAGAGCGTCTTGCTCGAAAGCTGGAGATCCAATGTCATGTCTCCCCGCAGACTTTGGCGGGCCAGCTCCGCCAAGCGCCTCAGGTGCTCGTTGAGTTCGACTACCTCAGCTTCACCCCGTCCACCCCTGGAGAACACCAGCAGCGACTTCGAGAGGTCCGAACCCCGCTTTGCTGCGAGGCGAATGCGGTCAATATATTTTAATACAACCGGCGCATCCACGCGCTTGGCCATCAGGTCGACGCTGGTCAAGATCACCATCAGCAGATTGTTGAAGTCGTGCGCCACCCCTCCCGTCATCCGGCCAAGCGCCTCTAGCCTTGTCGCATGTTCCATAAGGCGTGCACGACGGGCCCGCTCTTCCATTTCCTTCCGCAACAGTAGGACCACCCCTGCTATCAGAGCAACAAGAGTGGCTACACCTACCGCAGCAATGGCGTCCGCCCGTTTCGACAGGCCGTCATATAGTTCTCGGGGAATGGCAACGTGTGCGGACCATCCTGTTACAGGCGATTTTCGGAACAGGGAAACCACTTCAACGCCATTCGGATCACGTCCGATGTACAGACCCTGTGTACTCAACGCTCGAGCTGTTTCGACTTCTTTGGTAGCGTGCTCGCCCACTCGTGCCGGAAACCCAGGTGAAGAGACGATGGTGTCCTCAGAGTCGACCAGAAACGCCGCCCAATTGGGGTTGAGTTCATTGAGAAGGATAGCGCCGGCTCCGTTGATGGAGACTAGTGCCGTGAGTACGTAGCGAACGCTGCCATTTCTTGAGACCGGGACACGCAGGTGGGCACGGGGCATTTGATCTGAGGCTAGCGGGCCAGGAGATCCTACCCCGCCTATCACCGGCTCACCGGTGTCCAGGACATGGCTATGACTTTCGAGTTCCACGACCTTGGGCAGTTCCGAGCCAAAAGGTCGAGCTGTGTTGATGATCTGCTGGTTGTCACGATCCGCAAGGATGACGCGGTCCCAGAGGGGGATCCATTTGGAAAAGCGCGCTGCTAGGTCATGGAACCGCGCCAGATCAGGATTGTCAGCATCCAGGATCGGGCTCTCGGCAAGCAGCCTCAAGTGGCGAATATTTGCGACTAGCTCCCCGTCAACCCTGTCCATAATTTGGCGAGTTCGGAACTGGGCCTCGGCTCGCATTTCGACCTGCTGCCGCTGGAGTGAGATATAGGAAAGTGTGCCAAAAAGGAGAACAACGGGGATTGCAGCTGCAAGAACAAACAGCGCAATGCGACGGTTCATCGGTTTTCTCTGGCCCGAGTTAACTAAAGACCTGCTCGTCTAGCACAGGCCTTGGAGACTCACCACTTCGCTTGTCATGGCAATGTTACTTCCGTGAAGGGCAGCGCTATGTGTCAGAGGTAGGTTGTTGTGCACGACAGACACTTGCGCCAAACAGCGGATGGCAGCTATCGGGAGGTGGAGTCCAAGGCTTTGACGGCAGAAACGGGGTCGCGAACCGCCGATCAGCAATGCGCCCCGTTTTGATGGGCGAGCTTGAGATGACCTCGCCATCGTGCCGGCTCACGGCCCCCTTTCTCTGTTACATGGCCTTCGGGACTTCAATGCCGAGAGGCCAGAGTGCTTCCCCAAGAACGTTGGACGTGAGCTTGCAGAGCGCCAGTTTGGTGTTCCGGAGTTGATCATCGGCTTCACCCAGTACGGGACTATCGGCGTAGAAGCGGCTGAATGCTTGGGCGAGATCAAATGCGTAGCTGGCGATTTCGCTGGGCTCGTAACTCTCGATCGCGCGCTCTACTACTGCGGGGAAGGACAAACAAAGCAGTGCGAGCGCCCGTTCAGTGCCGCCCAGCTCGGTACCGAACTGGAACTCCCGATCTTCAGCTTTCTTCAAGATCGCTGAGACCCGCACGGCGGCGTATTGCAGGTATGGCCCAGTCTTTCCCTCGAAAGAGACCGCACGGTCGAGATCGAACACGTAACCTGTTAGCCGCTTACTCGACAAATCCGCGAACTTGATCGCGGCTATGGCGATCGCGCTTACGAGTTGATCTCGCTCCACAACCTCCGGCCGCAGGGCCGCTGCAGCCTTGTCTTCCGCGGCAGCCATCAGATCGCCGAGCTTGACGGTGCCCCCGACCCTAGTCTTGAGCGGCTTGCCATCTGCTCCGTTGACCGTTCCAAAGCCCACACAGACCAACTGAGGTCCCAATCCGACTTTGGCCGCTGCACGAAAAACCTGGGTTAAGTGGTCCGCTTGCCGCTGGTCGACAACATAGCAAATCCGATCTGGCTGATAGGCGTCGACCCGCTGCTTGATCGTGGCCAAGTCCGTGGTCCCGTACATTGCGGCACCGTCGGACTTGAGCAGGATCAGGGGCGGCAGCGGTCGGTCACCGTCGTCCGGTTCATGGACCTCAATGACGACCGCCCCTTGACTATGCACCGCGACCCCCTTGGCGAGGAGTTCCTCGACCATGGGTCCGACCATGCGTTCGGTGTCCGACTCCCCCGCCAGCAGGTCGAAGTGAGCACCGAGCCGATCTATGTCGGTCAGGATGCTGTCGAGCGAGAAGGTGCGAAATTGCGCCCAAAGAGCCCGATATCCCGGTCGCCCTTCTTGGAGCTCGCTGGTCGCTAAACGAGCCAGCTGGAGCCGGCCTGGGTCGTGCTTACAGGCTGCTGCAGCGGCGGGATACATGAGTTCGAGATCAACCAGAGATATTGGCGGGGTTTCAGGATATGGCCCGGTGCACGCCGGGTCGAAGTATGGCAACTCCGGCCTTTGGATCTCAAGCTCGCTAATTAGCTGCCCCATTTGCAGGCCCCAATCACCCAAGTGGATGTCGCTTATGACCTTATGCCCAACTGATACCAGGATGCGCCGCAAGCTCTCGCCGAGAACGAGCGAACGCAGGTGACCCACATGCAGCGGCTTGGCTACGTTCGGGCCTCCGAAGTCCAGGACTATTGTCTGCGGACTGTCCGTCGCAGGGACGCCAGCCCCAGCGCTTCCGAGTTGCGCCGCGAGACAACGGTTAAGCACGGCGTTTGACAGCGTGAGGTTGATGAAACCGGGCCGGCCACTTCCACCACCGAGAACCAGGTCCCCTTGGTGAGCTGTTCGGCGATGGCGTTGGCGATATCAGCGGGAGGCCGGCCCATGGCTTTGGCCAGGGCTAGAGCGCCATTGCACTGAAGATCGGCCGAACTGTTGCGGTTGGGAGGCGAGGCCACTGCATGTTGGATGGGAAAGTCGAGAGCTTTGAAAGCCTCGACCAAAGCAGCCTCTGCGGCAGCGACGGCGGAAAATGTCGACAATTGGGAAAGTCCTGAAAAACGAGCATGCGAACGGTACGGCTTGGCGTAAGCGCCAGGCGGTCAGCTTCGTCGCGTGATGTGTCTCGCTTCAGTCATTGTCCCTCTATCGTTTAAGCGTGACCGAAAGTCCAGCCGGATATGCGAAGGGCGAGGTGTCGGCTTTCGGGAAATCGCGCAAGGCCGGTGGACGGCTTATATGGGGTCGCTTTTTGCCCCTTGCCCCACTTCGTTTTTGAAAAGGGTTGCCGACAGTCTGCTTTCGGACGGCCAAACGGCATAGCGGTCATACGCAGACTAATGATCAACGCGCTTTCAATTGGTGAGAAACTGCAGGGCGCGGCTTTTGGGTTCTTGACCCTGACGTGGCGTGAGGGACTATCCAGGTGTCTTGCGGAGACGTGGAACGATGGCGACCTACACAGTCAATCAATTGGCGCAGCTTGCCAGCATCTCAGTGCGGGCGCTGCACCATTATGACGAGATAGGTCTGCTGAAGCCCGCGTTCACTGGCGACAATCGCTATCGCTATTATGGCGAAGAGGAGTTGCTGCGACTGCAGCAAATCCTGATCCATCGGGAACTCGACATTCCGCTCGGGGAAATCGGGGCCATTCTCGACGCGCCTGGTTTCGACCAGCTGGCAACGCTGCAGCAGCAGCGCGAACGGCTGAAGAACCAGGCAAAGCGATACGCCAGGATGGTCAAGACGATCGACCGCACGATCGCCAGGCTGAAAGGAGATCGCGACATGAAGGACGCGGAATTATATTCGGGTGTTGTTTCGCCCGAGAAGCAGGCGGAATACGAGAGCTGGCTCATCGAACGATATGGCCCTCATATGGAGGTACAGATCGACCAAAGCCGCAAGGCTATGTCCGAGATGAACAAGGATGAGATTGCAACCGCTATGGCCGAGCTGAAGGCAGTAGAACAGGGCTTGGCAGAAGGACTTCGTCGAGGAATCCCGCCACAGGCTAGCAGCCTTGGTCCCATGATCGAGCGGCACCGCCAATGGGTCGGACGAGCCTGGGGCGGTGACTGCCCTCCTGAAGCCTATGCTGGCCTGGCAGACATCTATGAGCATCCCGATTTCCGCGTCCGCTATGAGGCGATCGAGCCAGGGTTTGCCGATTATCTGACGACCGCGATGCGATCTTGGGTGAAGAGATCGGCCGAGCGTCACACCTAAGAAGTGTCGGCATCCCGGCAACAATGGAACACAACATGCCCGGGTGGCAGACATGCAGACGAGAATAGAAATCGCAGCGCCGTTAGAGGACGTAGACACCCAAAGGCTCCGCTTGCGGAGGTTCCAGGTGGACGATCTTGGCGAGCTCGAAACAATCTTTGCAAAACCGCAAGTTTGGAACTTTCCCTATGGCCGGGGCTCAGTCGAAGCGAGACTGCTACCTTCCTGAACACGCAGATCACCGGTTGGGAAACCAACAAGTTCGGATGTTGGATCGCGATTGAACGGAATACAGGTCGAACCATCGGATACCTTGGTTTGTCGATTCCAACATTCCTTCCCGAGGTTCTGCCGGCGGTAGAAGTTGGCTGGAGGCTCGACCCGGATGTTTGGGGATTAGGCTATGCCACCGAGGGCGCCACAGCGGCGCTCCTGCAAGGGTTCGAAAAGCTCGGGCTTGAGGAGATTTGCTCGATCCCACAAACAGGCAATACGGCGTCTAGTCGGGTATGCGAGCGCCTTGGTATGCGGTGGGATCGAACGGTTCAGATTCCGGCCACTGATAAGCGTGGTGCCTTGGCGGCCGAGTTCTACGCCATGACACGGCGCGAATGGCAGACAGCCCGCTAGCTTCTGAATATTGCATCGCCTTGATGAACGGATTAGGCTCAGGACTTCTGTGGTTGCCGCCCGTTATGCAAGAAGCTTCTCAACCTTAAGGGGGTGATCGAGTGCGGTCTTCTGTAAGGCCTTTATTTGCGGCATTTGCAGAGGCCGCGGGCCGGTATGGTGATCAGCGGATCAGATCCAAATCTCATTGACGAGCTGTGTCGCTCAGAGTCCTGAACTGGTTTTTCTGACCCAGATCTTTTCGATCATTTTGCCCATTCGAGTTTTCGTCTTCTCACACCTCCCTATCCGACCTTAGGCGACGGCAACTTAGTCATGCTGCAGCTACTGCCTGTGCCGGAACTCGATAATCCTCATTCTTCGTCACCATGGCCCAGATGGTTCGCGCCATCTTGTTGGCCAAAGCGATTGCAACCAGCATCCGCGGTTTTCGTGCGACGATGCGCGCCAACCACGAACTTTCCGAGATTGATTTACGGCCCATCCAGTTCAGCCGCGACATCGCGCCAATGATCAAAAGCCTGCGGATATCGGCCTGCCCAGCCTTGGAAGCGCGCCCAAGTCGTTCCTTGCCACCAGAGGAGAACTGGCGTGGAACGAGCCCAAGCCAGGCGGCGAAGTCGCGACCGCATCGGAAGTTTTCCATCGGCGGCGCAAAAGCTTCGACTGCCAGAGCGGTCAGTGGCCCAACACCAGGTATCGTCTGCAAACGCCGTGCTGTATCGGCCTCGGTTGCCAGAGCTTTGATCTTCTCGGTGCGGGCATTAATGCGAACCGTCTGCTCGGCGATCTGGTCCAGCAAATCGAGGCACTCCTCCCGCATCAAGTCAGGCAGGTCGCTGTTCGGCGCTTTCAGGATCTCGGCTATCCGGTGGATCTGCTGGATTCCTTGGGGAACAACGTGCCCGTATTCGTAGAGACATGCCCGTAAGGCGTTAACCAGTTCAGTACGCTGATGAACGAGCCGGTCTCGCCCGCGGAACAAGATCGCTCGGCTTTGCTGCTCTGCTGATTTTGGATTGACGAAACGCATCTCGGGTCGCTGGGCTGCGATCACTATGGCTTCTGCGTCTGCGGCATCATTCTTCTGACGCTTCACAAACGGCTTAACGTACTGCGGCGCGATCAGCTTAACTTCATGGCCGAGCCTGATCATCTCACGGGACCAGTAATGTGCGCTCGCACACGCTTCCATCACAACCAGCGAGGAAGGCTGCTGGGCCATAAACCTGAGAAAAGCCTGTCGAGCCATTTTCTTGCGGAACTTCGGCTCCCCATTCATCGATGCGGCGTGCAGTTGGAAGACTGCCTTCGCCAGATCCACACCAATCATAGTATCCTTTTGCATTGTTGCCATCCTTTCCGCTCAGTGGCTCTAAACACCACTTTTTTTGCATATCGCGATGCCATCCGGGAGGGCGGCAACCACCCCATCTCATTGATTGAGCCAGAAGATGACGGTTGCGGCGATACAGATTGCAGACATGAAGGTGTGGGCACACCTGTCGTAACGGGTGTGGACGCGCCGCCAGTCCTTAAGTCTGCCGAACATATTCTCAATTTTATGCCGCTGACGGTATAGCCCTGTGTCATGGGGGATCGGTGTCTTGCGGTTAGTCTTTGAAGGGATACACGCCGCGATGCCACGCTCGGCCAGGGCAGCGCGGAACCAGTCGGCATCGTATCCCCGGTCGGCGAGCAGGGCCTTGGCTGTGGGCAAGGCGTTGATCATCAAGGCTGCGCCCTTGTAGTCGCTCATCTGCCCTTCGCTAAGCAACATGACCAATGGACGCCCCTTGCCGTCGCAGACTGCATGGAGCTTGGAGTTCAGGCCGCCTTTGGTGCGTCCGATACGTCGGGGAACAGCCCCTTTTTGAGCAGGCTTGCTGCCGTGCGATGCGCTTTGAGATGAGTGGCGTCGATCATCAGTTGATCCGGTTTGCCGCCCTTGGCTGCCAACGCTGCGAAGATATTGTTGAATACCCCCATGCGGCTCCAGCGGATGAACCGGTTGTAGATCGTCTTGGGCGGGCCGTAGGCTGCGGGCGCGTCACGCCAGCGCAGGCCATTTCGGATCACGAAAATGATGCCGCTAACGATCCGGCGGTCGTCTACGCGCGGCACTCCATGCGAGAGCGGAAAATACGGCTCAATCCGCCGTACCTGTGCCGGCGACAACCAAAACAGATCACTCATGGCAAGGCCTCCCTGCCGCCAGTGAACCAGATCATCGCCACCCCTGGAATCCCCTTAATGGGTCCTGAGCCTAGGTGTCCTGCATCGTGACGGTCATGAGATCGAAGTGCGCGAGAGCCTCCTTCTTTCGGCTTTCTACATCAACCTTGGCGTGAGCTTCTGGGGCGTTGTATGGTGGCAGCTCGCCGCGCAATCAAGCGTGGAATACCTGACCGGCTTCGTGGTCGGGAAGAGCCCCGCCATGGACAACGTGTTTGTTATCGCCATGATCTTTGTCTATTTGGCCATTCCCCGCCAGTATCAGCACCGTGTGTTGTTCTGGGGCATTTTGGGCGTCATTGTGCTGCGAGCCATCGTGATCGGCTTCCGCGCAAGGCTGGTGTCCGTGTTCGGCCGGCTTCTTTATTATTTGCGGCGTTCTTTATCTGCACTGGCATCAAGATGTTGACGGTCGGTCATGGCGAAACAGACTTGAGCCAGAACTCGGTGCTTCGCTTCATGAAGCAGAGGTTCAGGGTAAGCGAGCAACTGCACGGCGACCTGAGTTTACGGCAAAGAAATCACATCGGCGATCTCGATCATCACTGGAGCTAGAAACAGCGGCATCATAACCAGAGGCGTGCGTCAGCAATCCTGCCCTTGATCGTTGCGCCTTCCTCCCCAGCCTTGCTAATGAGGGTGGCCCAGCTCCCGGAGCGATTATGCCAACCGTTCCAACGTAGGCTGCCTTTGTTTCTGCCCTCTAGTATCTCTTCACAAGTGCGTTCAATCCGGGG